>MDTG01179278.1_pt1 | contig 18336 bp, 14 predicted proteins | sample 811421 | NCBI WGS metagenome assembly MDTG01 (sample SAMN05326645, study PRJNA326480) | marine metagenome | isolation source: seawater | place: Pacific Ocean: South East | collected 2011 | reverse complement strand
GGCAGTTTAAAATATAAACACGGCTATCTGTTCATTTGGGCAATACGGTTGCCTTGGCTAACGAGATAAATTCGTCAACAAACCCAATTGGGTCAACCTCTTTTCTGTGGCCCAAATATAAGGTCTTTTGTAAGCCCTTTTCACCTAAGGGCTTATACGTTAACACATCAGATTCTTTCGCTTCTTCAACTAGCCATTTCGGTAATGCGGTAACACCGCGCCCAGCTGCTACCATTTGCAAAATAATTTCTGTGGTTTCAATGGTTCTGTGTTGTTTTACGCTTGCACCAGCAGGGGTGAGAAAGCCCGAAAAAATATCTAGTCTATTGGTTTCCACCGGGTAGGTGATCATCACTTCATTAGCTAATTGCGCAGGCTTGATATAGGCGCATCCAGCCAAAGGATGCTCATTGTGCATAACTAACACTTGTTCGTAATCTAATACGCCGGTGTAATTAATCGCATCTACATGTAATGGGTCAGGAGTAAGGAGTAAATCGATATCGTAGCCGTGTAAGGCTTGTAAGCCACCGAATGAAAATGCTCGTCTTACATCAACGTCTACATCGGGGAAGGCCTTTAAAAAAGGCGCAACTACTTTTAGCAACCATTCGAAACAAGGGTGACATTCCATCCCAATACGCAATATACCTTGCTTCCCTTCTGCCATACGGCGAAGCTGAGCCTCAATATGTTCAAACTGAGGCAGCACCCGTTGAGATAACCCCACCAAGCTTTTACCCGCTTGAGTCAGCACTAATGTTCGGCCTTCTTTTTGCCAAAGCGGTAAAGAAAAGCTCGCTTCTAGTTTTTTCATCGAATGACTAAGCGCTGACTGAGTAACGAACAACGACTTTGCTGCTTCCGTCATGGTGCCGTGTTTATAAATAGCGTTAATAATTTTAAGATGCTGACGTTCAATCATAATTTATGAATTTTGCTCATGTATTAACGTAAATATACCATTATTTTTAATCAGTTTTGTCATGCTAATTAAGTAAATTGCGATAAGTGTAGAAACGTAAACATGTGATTAACCGTGAATGACATCCACGGCAGTTGAAAGTCGGTTACCTATAATATCTCTTATTACAGAGGTAATTTCCCTGAAGGTTTTGCGTCCAGGTGCGGTATTTCTCCATGCTAAGGAGTGCTGTCTTTCAATGGGCATATCTTGTATTTCACATACATGAAGTGCCTCGGGGTGATGCAACTCTGAATGAATGTATAGCCCAGGCAAAAATGCTACCCCCATACCCATTACTACCATTTGTCGCAGTGTATCTAAGCTTGTTCCTTCATAGTCCCGTTGCAGATTTGCGCCAATCTCGTCGCAAATATGTTGCACTTGATGATGAAAATGGTGTCTATCTTCTAGTGTGAGTACTTTTTCCCCGGCAATTTGTTCAGGGCGAACAAAGGCATTCCCCGCTAGGTGATGATCGGAGGGAACAACAAATTTAAGGGGCTCGTTAAATAAAGGCTCGGTAATTAGCTGCGAATATTCACTGGAAAGTGGTGAGATAATTAAATCGTACTCGCCATGCAGCAATCCATGTTGTAGCGCCTGCGGTGCTGCTTCTCGCACGTAGAAACGAAGTCCCGGCTTGCGCTGATGTAACTCAGGCAAAATATGCGGCAACAAGTAAGGGCCAAGAGTAGGGGGAATTCCAAGGCGGAAGGTAACCACTTCACCTTCAGCCAGATCCCGTGCAATTTCATTAAAACGGTGATTCGCTTGAAGTACTTCTTCGGCCGCTTCGAAAAGTGCTTTGCCTTGAGGCGATAATAAGGTGCCAGTTCGTGAACGTTCAAATAATATTAAGTCCAAACTCGCTTCGAGGGTATTAATTTGACTCGTTAAAGTAGGCTGACTAATACCTAGGCTTGTGGCAGCTTGTCGAAAGCTCAAGTATTTAGCTACCGCAACAAAATAACGAATTTGGTTAATTGATGGAGTTTTACCGTTCAGTAACATGGTGATTACGTCGCCTTAATTTTATAATTTAAAAAGCGTGATAGCTAAAGACTATCACGAACTAGTATATTAAACTATTAATCTATCAGGCGACACTGGCGTAGACAGTAAAAGACAATAATTATTATTTAATGGAGAAATTTATGGATCACGTAATTTCGGGTGTTGCTAAATTCCAAAAGGAAGTTTACCCAGGAAAAAAAGCGGCTTTCCAAAAGCTGGCGAATGGTCAGAACCCAGAAGTGCTTTTTATCACGTGTTCAGACTCTCGTATCGATCCTAACTTGGTGACGCAAACCGAACCAGGCGAACTGTTTATCTGTCGTAACGCAGGCAACATCGTGCCTCCGCATAGTAACCAAACGGGTGGTATGACTGCCTCAATCGAATTTGCAGTTGCTGCACTGGGCGTTACGAATATCGTTGTTTGTGGTCACACAGATTGTGGCGCAATGAAAGGCGCTTTAAAGCCTGAAGGGCTTGCCTCATTGCCTCATGTTAAAGAGTGGCTAGGCCATTGTCGCGCTGCGACTGAAGTTGTTAAAGAACGTAGTGGTTGTTCAGAACTAACTCACGATCATTTAGAAGATGTAACAAAAGAAAACGTGGTACAGCAAATTCAGCATTTACGTACACATCCTGCTGTTGCCGCAAAAATTGCGAACAAACAAGTTACTCTTCATGGTTGGGTTTATAATATAGGTAGTGGCGAAGTGTTGTGCTACAACAGCGAGTCTGGTGAGTTTGAGGTAATGGATCAGTCTCACGCAGAAGCACAGCTTGCACGCTAAGCACTTTTGCGCGTTAAGAACTTAGGAAACATTCCATGTTTAAGTTAAATGTAAGTAATTTACGTGGTGACATCACCGGAGGTTTAACCGCCGGTATTGTTGCTTTACCGCTAGCCTTGGCGCTAGGGGTAGCTTCAGGTCTTGGCCCAATGGCCGGTCTTTATGGTGCCATAGCGGTGGGTTTCTTCGCTGCGTTGTTTGGTGGGACGCCGTCACAAATTTCTGGGCCAACTGGACCTATGGTGGTGGTATTAGCCGGTTTGTTTGCTAGTCTATCTGGTGATGCAAGCTTGATCTTTACCGCTGTTATACTCGCAGGTATTTTTCAGATTATTTTTGGCTTCTTAAAGGTTGGAGAATATATCCGCCTAGTACCATACCCTGTTATATCGGGCTTTATGTCGGGTATAGGTGCCATAATTATTATTCTACAATTAGGTCGTCTTTTAGGGCATGAGCCTCCAGGCGGCACTATTGGTGCATTGAGTTATTTACCAACTGCTCTTGCAGATATAAATTTTGCCACGCTGGGTTTAGGTATTGGTACATTAATTATTGCCTACAAATGGCCAGCATCACTAGGTAAATATGTACCGGGTGCGCTAGCAGCACTTATCATTGGTACTCTTGCAAGTTTGGCGTTATCTGTGCCTATCTTAGGCCAGATCCCAACAGGCTTACCAAGTATCCAAATGCCAGTGTTCGAGCAAGGTACAGCATTATTAATTTTAGAAGCGGCCTTTATTCTTGCGGTGTTAGGTGCCATCGATAGTTTGTTGACATCATTGGTAGCCGACAATATGACCCGTACCCGTCACGATAGTAACAAAGAGTTAATCGGTCAGGGTATTGGTAACACTGTAGCTGGTTTCATTGGTGGTATTGCCGGTGCTGGTGCAACCATGCGGACGGTTGTGAATATTCGTAGCGGTGGTAAAGACCGTATTTCGGGTATGGTGCATGCATTAGTATTACTTGCGATTGTGTTAGGTCTTAGCCCGCTTGCAGCGAAAATTCCTCATGCTGTACTAGCTGGTATTTTAGTAAAAGTGGGTTTAGATATTATCGATTGGAGCTACCTAAAACGTGCTCACAAAGGCCCTCGCTGGGACTTCGGTCTGATGATTTTGGTACTTGCACTCACTGTGTTTGTTGACCTTATCACTGCTGTGGGTGTGGGCGTGGTATTTGCTGCGTTAGCTTACGTCCGTCAAATTGCTCAGTTGCAACTTGAAGAGCTTCGTAAAATTCCTGAGTCGCTTAACGATCCTGAAGAGAATGCGTTACTAGAGTCGCTTAAAGGCAAGGTCTCTATCTTCAGCTTCGGCGGTCCGTTAAGTTTTGGTGCCGCTGCTGATGTAGGTCACCATGTACGAGACAACGTTAAAGCCGGTTCTAAGGTGATGATTTTAGATTTCACCCGTGTGCCTACTGTGGATGTGTCTGCGGCAATGGCGGTAGAAACAGTCACTGTGGATGCTATGGCGGCAGGTAGGCAGCTAGTGATTTGCGGTGCTAACGCTGCGGTGAACGAAGTGCTAGAGAGTATCTGTGTTAACCATCCAGGTATCGTTATTTACGATAACTTGCACGACGCATTGCTTTATGCGAAAAAAAAAGTGACTGAAACGGGTAGTCCCGAAGTTAGTCTTCAAACAGTATCGAGCACCTGATACGTTTGCACAACTCACGTGCTAATAAGAAGTATTATGGGGTTACGTAAAACCCAAAAGCCAGCTTTTCGCTGGCTTTTTTGTTTAATCTCTTTTTCTTCTGAATGATTACATTTGAAGTGATTTTTTACGGCTTATACATTTCAAGTACCGTTAATAACTCTTCTGCATCTACAGGCTTAGACACGTAGTTGCTAAAGCCTGCTTTAAGCGCCTTAACCCTATCTGCTGTGTATGCATACGCGGTAAGCGCAACGGCATTAAATTCATTAATTTCAGGACGTTCGCTGTTTCTAACCTTAGCGATATATCCTAAACCATCGAGTTCGGGCATGCCTACGTCTGAAAGTAAAAGATTGAAAGCTTCTGGGCATTCATTCAATATTTTCCAGGCAACTAACCCATTTTTAGCAAGGGTGACTATCGCGCCATGGCTTTCAAGGAAGAGTTTAAGGAATTTTCGCGCGTCTTCTTCATCCTCTGCAACTAGAATTTTCAGACCTTTCAATCTTTCGCTGTGACTGGTATTACCCTCAATAATATTAGATGTAGGGAGTGCGGCAGTATGGCTAGCAACAGGTGCGATAGGAACAGTGACATAGAAAGTTGCGCCCATACCTTCTCCTTCACTCTTGCACCAAATATTTCCGCCGTGCATTTCTATAATGCTTTTAACGATAGAAAGGCCTAATCCCAGTCCTTGTTTATTATGAGCTGCTTTACCTTGGAAAAAACGTTCAAAAACATGGTTTACGTGCTCTTCACCGATACCTTTGCCCGTATCTCTCACAAAGAATTTGTAGTTTGAATGTTCTCTTTTTCCGCTAACGGTGACAGAGCCCCCTTTAGGGGTGAACTTAAGTGCATTGGCTAAAAGGTTGTGAATAACCTGCTTAATTCGCACCTTATCCGCAAGGATAGTGGTTGTTTCATCTTTAAATAGCGTTGTGAGAGAAATATTTTTTGAAACAAATCCAGCTTCGAATTGCTTTGCGACGTCCTTAATAGATTCACTGATTGTAACGGTGTGAATGCTTAATTTCATTGTCCCAGAAATAATACGCGACATGTCTAATATGTCGTTTATGATTGCTGCTTGGGTTGATGATGCCCTTTTTACAACATTAAGCGCTTCTACCAATCGCTCATGGTTAGTAGTATCCATCAACGCAAGGTCTGTCCATCCCATAATAGAATTTAGCGGCGTACGAAGTTCATGTGAAATGCTCGCGAGAAATTGGTCTTTCGCTTTATCTAATTCTTCAAGTTTAGATACTTGAATATCCAATGAGCTCTTCATGCCAAGCGCATAAGGAATAAAAAGCTGATCGAATCCTTCTATTAGAGTTTCGTCATCTCTACTCCATGATATCGACTCATCTACAACTGAGTCTAAATATGTGTCGAAAGACTCTCTTGGTGTCAATGACTTGCCCTTATCACTTTTGCTTGCATCTTCTCCGGCCCAACGAATAGATTTATCAATGGGCTCTCTAAACCACATCGTGTAATATCCGTGGCGGCTTGAAACAGGAGAAATGAACAAGCCTCTGATACCATTTAGCTTAAAGTTTTCAATAATGTCATCGCTCACTCGGGTCAATGCCACGGATTGAGAACCTGTCGACTTATTACCCGAGTAATTATGAAACAGATGAGAAACGGTTTCGAAACTGGGTGTTCTCCCAATTAAGTAGTGAGAGTTGGGCGTTACTAACGCAACACCGCATGAGCGCATAATAGCTAGTAGTGAATCCTGCCTGACGTTGACAGCCTCAAGAGGGTTGGCTTCATTAGTGACAAAACTAATAATGTTATTAAGGTCTCTTTGTCTCTTTTGGAAAGACTCTCGTTGAATTTCTATGTCTTTACCGTGAAGCTGCCAAGTAAATACTTGGCTTAAACTTTCGCAAATTAACCGACTTCTTTGTTCTACGTATTTCGGGGCCCGATTGTGACACGCTACCATGCCCCAAAGCTTATTTTCGAAAATTAGCGACATAGAAAAAGAAGCTCGTACACCCATGTTTTTAAGGTATTGAAGATGTATAGGCGAAACGCCTCTAACCATTGACATAGAAAGGTCGAGAGGGTTCCGTCCACTGCCCACAATTGAAGGCGTCAAAGGAATAGTTGGCTCATCAACATCGTAAATACAACGTACTCTATTTTGAACATATAGCGCCCTTGCTTGAGCAGGAATATCCGTAGAAGGAAATTTTAACCCTTTAAACGGTACCATCTCGGGGTGGCAATCTTCACCTATTACCTCACCATCAAATTTTTCGTCAAATCGATATACAACAACCCTATCAAAATCGATAAAACTTCTGATTGCACTGGCTATTTTATCCGCGACCGACTCCATGGTAGTGAGATCGAAAATACTAGGTAATAGAGGGCTAATGTCTGTATCGGAAGGAGTCCATTTAGCGGAGCAACTGCCCGATAAGATGGGCGAGGGCTCAAGTTCAATAATGAGATAACTACCACTGGCATAAATGACACTGTTGACCAGTTGATGCCAGTCGCCTTCGTGATAAATTTCATTCTTAAATTTCCACTCATAAGAGTGCCTTCCACCGGTTTCTTTAATCTTGGAATATAAAGCATTTATATGCTCTAAACTGGTTTCTGGAATTTCAACTAAATCACTAAGATAAGTTTCATTTGGTGTAATTGGCGTAGCGAAAATATCACTCACATTTTCGCTCATGACAGTGATTTTTTCATTGTCGGGGCTTATAGCCAAAAGATATCCAAAGCTTTGTACTGATTCGATATGATGAATCTTTTCATCTTCACAATTTTTGATATCCATTTTTCTTTCCCGCCTTTTCTAAACTTTTTTTATTGTGCCACAAGTCTCTGTTGGAAAAGGAATACTTGCGAGTTAACTAGACTAAAGTATAGTTTTTAAAGGAAGTTGGGGAGGAGGAGAGAAGAAACTCTGTTGCTTAGTTTGTCACTTTTTATTAATTGAATGTTCAATTTAACTTAACGTAACTGTCACATCCGCTTTTTAAGCTGGTTGGGTGAAAAACACTCAAGCTATTAAAAAGGGAAATATACACATGACGCGTTACCATCTTATTGCACTTAGTGTACTTGCCGGATTATCAGGTGTTTCAAATAGCCATGCAGAAGCTATTGCCGATGATAAATCAAATGAAATAGAAGAAATTACTGTTGTTGGGCGAAGCGTGTCATACGCCAATAACGCGGCTTCTGACGACATGCAAAAACAACAAGCAAATTTAAGCAGTGTACTGGCTGTGGTAGATAACTTACCCGGTGTATTAATTAACGAAGGTGATACCTTTGGCGCCGATGATTGGTCTACCTCTATTGTGATTCGTGGCTTTCAAGTTAACCTTAACGAACAGCAAATCGGTATGACGGTAGATGGCATTGCCAACGGCAACTCGAACTATGGTGGAGGTGCTAAAGCCAACCGCTATATTGATACCGAAAATTTACAAACCATCGAAGTCTCACAAGGTACGTCTGATATTGCCTCTCGCTCTCATGAAGCGCTAGGCGGTACGCTAAACTTTACGACTATCAACCCGAGCGATGAAGAAGGCTTTGTGGCGAGCGTGACGGCGGGGGAGTTTGATGCTTCAAAATATTATGTACGTTACGACACCGGAGAAATTTTAAAAGATACGTACGCGTGGATCAGTCTTTCTACGCAAGAAAGCAGCGACTTCATGGACCAAGTGGCTGAAAATACCCGTGATCACCTTGCGTTGAAAGTAACCTCTGTGGTGGAAGACGTTGCGCTAACCGGCTATGTCTCGTATGACGATACCCATGAAGAAAACTACCAACGTATTTATAGCCTAGAGCAATATGCACAAAACCCTGACTGGGATCAGCTCACCAGTGAATGGACCGGCATTCCTTACCAAGACCAATCCTATCGTCGTGGCTGGTCTACCTTACGTGAAAATCTATTAGCTTACTTGAAAGCAGAGTTTTCTATTGGCGCGGTCGATATGTCGACAAGTGTCTATTATCACGAAAACGAAGGGCGTGGTGATTGGGTGCCACCGTATCTTGTTGACGTAAAAGATGACGGCACTGAGGGGCACTCAGAGTTGGTCAACGGAAACACGGTTTACGGTGGTAGTGCACTTGGTAATATCTATTTTGTAGACCGCGATGGTATGCAGCTTTCTCCTATTGCTGGCTGTGCAAGTTTAATTACCTTTCCTTATGGCGGGGCAGGAGCCGAGTACGACCCAAGCTGTCACGAACAAGGTGCAATTCCAGTTGGCTCGTACCGGCATACACATTACAACAAAGAGCGCCTTGGTTTTAATGCCGATGGTATCTGGTACGCCAAGTTAGGCGAGTTCGATAATACCCTTCGCTTTGGGGTGTGGTGGGAAGATTATGAGCGTGATGAGTACCGAGATTGGCACAAAATCACCGATTCAGCGATTGGCTACGATTTTAATAACTCGCCTTACTGGGTACAATATGACCGCAGCTTCCCTGTTGATACCTTGATGTACTACGTGGAAGACGAAATCGATTTCGGGATAGCGAAAGTGCGTCTAGGCGCTAAGCGTTTTAATGTTGATATTGCTAAGAACGACAACTTCGACAGCGCTAATAACCTTGACGTTAATTCTGATTCAGACACGCTATTTTCTGCTGGTTTTGTCGCGCCTATCGCAATAGATGGATTGGAACTCTTCGCTGGCTACGGTGAAAACTTTGCATCAATAAAAGACGCACAACTTGAGCGCGACGATACGGACTTGCGCTTTATTGAACCAGAAACTGCAGAGAACATTGATGTAGGTCTTCGGTACTCAAGCGCTAAGTTTAATGCCAATATTACTTACTACACCATTGAGTTTAATAACCGCATTCAATTCACCAGCAATGAAACTGCAAGCGGTATCGACTTTTTAGAAGCTGCGGCAGGTGGATATCGAAATGTAGGCGGGATTGAATCTAGCGGTTTTGAAATGTCAGCTGACTTTGCAATTACCGACAACCTTACTGTATTTACCTCGCTAACACTAAGTGAATCGGAATACATTGAAACCATTGGTGGCACAGGTACCCAGTACGACTCACTAGCAAGTGCCCAAGCCGCTATTGAAGATACCACAAACCCTGAATCTTCATTGGTAGCAGTAAAAGGGAATACGGTGATAGGTACGCCAGATACTATGGCAGTTATTAGCCTAGATTGGAGTAAAAACAATTATTTCGCAGGTATATCGACAAAGTATGTCGACTCTCGTTTCATCGATATTTACAATACCGCTGAAGTAGATGACTATTTGGTTAGCGACCTTTATATTGGTGGTTACATTAGCAATATAGGTCAAGGCATGGAAGAGATTGAAGTTCGCCTAACCGTAAACAATGTGCTAGATGAAGATTATGCGTCTACCATTGCCCCTAATGCATTTTGGATTGGTGCGCCACGCGCGGTCGCCATCAATGCACGTTTAACGTTTTAATTCACTGTAAGACGGGTTGTTGCAACGTACATATAAAGTGCGTTGCAGCGGCTCATACGGTATGGAGCAGTTACATGCCTAAAGTAGGAATGGAGCCCATTCGAAAGCAGCAGCTAATCGACGCCGCCTTGGTGGTCATAGCAGAGCACGGGTTTCACAGCGCCACCATTAGTTTAATTAGCAAACAAGCCGGTCTATCTAGCGGCATTATCAGCCATTACTTTGGTGATAAGCAGGGCTTAGTAGAAGCCGCCATGCGATATTTACTGGAAAAGCTAAAACTACAGGGTAGTTTTAGTAGCCATCTAGAGCGTTTAGACGCCATTATTGAAAGTAATTTTTCCGGTGAACAGCAAGAATCCTCTGCCACTAATACATGGCTGAATTTTTGGGCGTTGTCACTGCACAACAAAGGCTTACACCGTCTTCAACGAATAAACCATAAACGGTTAGAAAGTAACTTAATCTATAGTTTTGCAAACCTTATTCCTAGGGAGCATGCCAAAGACGCAGCGTTGTCTACCGCAGCCATGATAGATGGTTTTTGGTTACGCAATGCCCTTGAAGGTGAAAAGCAAAATAATAAGGAAAATGTGATTAGGACGAGTAACGCGGTGAAGCGTTATGTACGATTGGTGCTATCACAATATCAATAAAAGCGGCGTGGTAGCAGGGAGTGTGGGGTTGAAAGCCTTTAACTATAAAAGCTGCAAATACAAATATTGTCATCAAAGAAGCCCACACGGACAAAGCGTCCGCATGGGTATCTACTAACATTACCAAATACGAACTCGTTCTTCTGGAGGAAGATACAAATCATCGCCAGGTTGAACGTTAAAAGCTTCATACCAAGCATCGTGGTTTCGTGGTGCTTGCGCACGGTAACGACCCGGAGCATGAGTTCCACCACGTAGTTGGTTCAACATGCTTTCCTCAGTACGCTTTTCACGCCACACTTGTGCCCATGCAAGAAAGAAACGCTGATCGCCAGTTAGGCCATCAATAACCGGCGCCTCTTCACCATTTAAGCTTAGCTTGTAAGCATGATAAGCCATAGACAAACCACCTACATCACCAATGTTTTCGCCTAAGCTGTTACGGCCATTAACGAAGTTACCTTCAATCGGCTCGTATTGGTTGTATTGCTCGGCCAGCATATCGGCTTTTTTCTCAAATGCAGCGCGGTCTTCGTCAGTCCACCAGTTACGCTGGATACCGTTAGCATCAGACTTAGAACCCTGATCGTCAAAACCATGCCCCATTTCATGGCCAATCACCGCACCAATTGCACCATAGTTTACTGCGGCATCAGCATTAGGATCGAAAAACGGCGGCTGAAGAATTGCGGCAGGGAAAACAATTTCGTTAAACGAACTGTTGTAATACGCATTAACACGTTGTGGCGTCATGCCCCAGCGCTCACGGTCGGTTTTTTCTAGCTCTTTTGCAACACCTTCAGCTTTGAAAAATTCCCTAAGATTACGCACGTTTCCTAACAAGTCATCACTATTAATGGTCAGGCCGTCGAAAGATTGCCACTTGTCTGGGTAGCCAATTTTAGGGCGAAACGCCATGAGCTTTTCTTTCGCATTAACTTTAGTATCTTCACCCATCCAATCAAGATTATCGATACGCTCGTTCAGTGCAGTACGTAAATTTTCTACCAGCTCTGCCATTTGTGCTTTCGAACTTTCAGGGAAGTACTCAGTAACGTATATCTTACCTATGGCAAACCCTAAAGACTCAGTACCAGCCATTTGGCTTACGGCACGCTTCCAGCGAGGGCGAGGCTCTTGCTGACCACTCAACGTAGTGCCATAGAAGTCAAAGTTGGCTAAATAAATATCTTCTGATAGTAAGCCTGCATTGTTTTTAATGGTGTGGTAAGTCAGGTAAGCCTTCCAATCGTCTAGGCTGGTTTCATTGATAATATCAATAACATCATTGATGGGTTCAGGCTGAGTAATGTTAAGTTCAGGGGCTTTAAAGCCGATTTGCGCTAAAAACGTGTCCCAGTCGAATTGAGGATAAGCATCGGTAAGTTTGCTGCGCTCAATTTGATTTAATGTAAGGTCGCGGTCGCGGCGTTTTTCACGAGGCCACTGAATGTTTGCTATTTCGATTTCAAGTTGAAGAATGGTGGCAGCTTGTTCAGCAGCGTTTTCTACGCCTGCAAAGTTTAACATCTGTTCGATGTGCGCAAGGTAAGCTTCACGAATTTTTACGAACCTTTCGTGATCGCTTATGTAGTAATCGCGATCGGGTAAGCTAAGGCCGCCCACACCAACGCTAAGTTGGTACTCATTCGGATCTAAACGGTTGTACCACATGCCAGTATCAATAGGAGAACTTGCACCAGTGAGCCAACTTTTACCAAATACTTCAGTTAAGTCTTTGGTTGACGCAATAGCATCAATAGATGACAACACATCAGAAATCGGTGTAAGCCCTTTTTCGTTAAGAGTTTCTACATCCATATAAGACACGAAAAAATCATGAACTAGCTGCTCATCAGCGTTTAAGTTTTCTTTTTCCATTAACCCGTCAATAATATTTTTGACCTGTTCTTCACTTCGCTCAGCAAGAGCAGTGAAAGCACCGAATCGGGTTTTATCAGCAGGAAGCTCATAATTGTCGTACCACGTGCCGCCAGCGTACATGAAGAAGTCGTCGCCAGGTTTAACGGCTTCGTTTCGGGCAGATAAGTCTACGCCAAATGAACCCAGTTCAGCTTGACCTTGCTCTTCTTCCATTGCCATCTTGTCAGCAGCTTGTTGTTTATTTTGTTCTGGCTGACCACAGCCTGCTAAGCCTAGCGATGCTGCTATGGCTAGCGCGAGTAGTTTTTGTTTCATATCGTTTTCTCATTATGATTATTCACCGCTAACAAAGGGTTAGGGGTGTTTGTCGTTTTAAGGGTAGGTGTTATATCGTTATTAAAAGGTAAAACATCTTGGGCTTGATTGAAATACGCCACAATATGTTCTGATTCTTGATGTAAAAATGATGCTACAGCATCATGGAAGGGGGCAGAAAATAGTTGATGTTGCGATTGGCAGTATATAGGTTCAAACCCGCGAAGGATCTTATGCTCGCCTTGAGTGCCGGGGTTAAACAGTGGTAATCCTTTTTCTATGGCAAAGGCAATACCTTCAAAATAGCAGCACGCAAAATGCAACCCGTTCACTTCTTCTAGTGCGCCCCAATATCTTCCGTATAAGCCAGTTTTATCGAAAAAGAACAATGCACTGGCTATGGGAGTCTCATTTTTGTAAGCCGTGACAATAAGCATGTTATCGGCCATAGTGTCACGCAACTGACGAAAAAATGCCTCATTCAAATAGCCTGTGTGCCCGCTGCGTTTTAAATACGTTGCTTGATAGCATTGCAAGAAAAAGTCGAGGACCTCATCGGTGATGTCACTACCGGTTAAATGGCGATAGTGAATACCTTGTTCTACCAGTTTTCGCTGGGTTTTTTTCATGTCCCGTCGTTTGCGAGATGTTAGCGCATTTAAAAAACTGTCGAAACTGGTGTATTGGTAGTTGTGCCATTGAAATTGAACGGCGTAGCGTGTGAGCAGCTCTGAATGGTTACCGAGTAATTTTTGGGTGCGTGCATTAGTAAATAGCCAATGACAGGAAGAGACGGTTTCTTCGCCGATGGATTGCACGGCTTGGGAAATAAGGGCTAAAAGCGCTTCACTAAATGGCGCCTCTTCGTGAGTTAATATTCGTGAACCAGTGACAGGGGTAAAAGGGATCGCGGCAACCCACTTCGGGTAATAAGGAATACCGTGCTGGTGGTACGCATTTGCCCATGAATGGTCAAACACGTATTCGCCATAGCTGTGGGTTTTTAAATAGCCGGGAATAATGGCTATTACCGTGCATTCATCTGACGCAGAGAGAGCTTCCTTGTTGATAGAGGCTTGGTCATTTGCAAGGGAATGTTCAGATATAAGCGATTGGTCAGTTACAGGTGATTGGTCAGCTTCAGCAGCTTTTTCAATGACAAGGTGTTGCGGTATCCAACCAGAGGCTTCATTGCAGCATCCACTTTTTTCAAACGCATTTAAAAAGTCGTAACGTAAGAAGGGTCCTTCGCCTTTAGCAAGGGCATCCCATGTAGCTTGGGGAACATCCGACACCGCACTAACAACTTTTACCTTATATTCCATGCTCACGTTTACTTTATTCACTTTCGTTCAACGACGCTAAAGATTACCATTAATAGTAATATAACGAGATTGAAAAGTATTTTAAGAAGGTTTCGATTAATAAAATGTCAGAATTTGACAGAAAATTCATTACCGACGCGATTACCCGCATGCTTGCACGACGAGAGCATAGCTTTTCAGAAGTTTGCCGCAAGCTTTCCCTAAAAGGCATTGAAAGTGAGGCTTTCATGCCCGTGCTGGAAGCCTTTCGAGAAGCTGATATTCAAAGCGACGAGCGGTTTGCCGAAAGTCGCGCCCGTGCTTTGTACATGAAAGGCTCTGGCCCTAGAAAAATCAAACTCGATTTACAGCAATACGGTGTTGATGAAATTGCGGCTGAGCGTGCCCTTGATGAAATAGAGCCTGATTGGTTCGAAAAAGCGAAATGGGTGAAAGATAAAAAGTTTGGACCGTTTCAAGAAACCGATTTTAAACTACTGATGAAGCAAAAGCAGTTTCTTCAATATCGTGGTTTCTATAGTGAACACATCGAATTTGCCGTTAAAGGTGAATAAAAATCGCATAAAATTCATTTATGCCCTTTATAACGGGTATAAAAGGGCTTATTTATACTGCTAGAGCAGGCTATGGGCTTAACAAAAAAGCGCTAACCATGGTATTGTTGCGCACATCCGTGCGAGGGTATGAATTGCATAAACAACTAGGCGGTTATTAGTAAGGTTAATCTTAGAAAAGTTAATCTAACGATTAATCGGCCAGTAGCATCAATCTCGCACATTCTCATTCAATGTATTAAGGAAGTTAGGTTTTCAATGACATTATCAACTGCTGACTTACGCCAAAAGTTTAAAGATTATTTCAAGAGTCATGGTCACCAGCCTGTGGCTAGCTCGTCTCTCGTGCCAGCAGATGATCCAACCCTTCTTTTTACTAACGCGGGAATGAACCAGTTTAAAGACACCTTTTTAGGTGCTGAAAAACGCAGTTATACCCGTGCGGTTTCTTCTCAGCGCTGTGTACGTGCCGGTGGTAAGCATAACGATTTAGAAAACGTTGGTTATACCGCCCGTCACCATACTTTCTTTGAAATGCTAGGTAACTTCAGCTTTGGTGATTACTTTAAAAAAGAAGCCATTGAGTTTGCTTGGAATTTCTTAACATCAGAAATTGGTCTTCCAAAAGAAAAGCTATTGGTTACGGTGTATTCAGAAGACGATGAAGCTTTCGATATTTGGGAAAACCATATTGGTGTTCCTAAAGAAAAGATTATTCGCATCAGTACATCAGATAACTTCTGGTCTATGGGTGACACAGGCCCATGTGGTCCGTGTTCAGAAATATTTTACGACCACGGCGCCCATATTTGGGGCGGCCCTCCAGGAACACCAGAAGAAGATGGCGATCGATTCATCGAAATCTGGAACCTGGTATTCATGCAGTACAACAAGCAAGCTGATGGCACCATGGAGCCATTGCCTAAGCCTTCTATCGATACCGGTATGGGGCTTGAGCGTATTTCAGCTATCTTGCAAAACGTGCACAGTAACTACGAAATTGATTTGTTCCAAAACCTGATTCAAGCGGCGGCCACAATTGTAGGCACTGAAGATTTAGAGAATAAATCTTTACGCGTTATTGCCGATCACATTCGTTCTTGTAGCTTCTTAATTTGTGATGGCGTGATGCCATCTAACGAAGGCCGAGGCTATGTACTTCGTCGTATTATTCGACGTGCTGTACGTCATGGTTACCAGTTAGGTGCCAGCGATATTTTCTTCTACAAACTGGCTTCAGCACTTAGCAAAGAAATGGGCGAAGCTTACCCAGAGCTTGTAGACCAACTACCGGTAGTTGAAAAAGTACTACGAGTGGAAGAAGAGCAGTTTAGCAAAACCCTAGCCCGCGGTATGGCAATGCTAAACGACACGCTAGAAACCCTTGAAGGTGACACTATTCCAGGTGATGTGGTGTTTAAGCTTTATGACACTTACGGTTTCCCTACCGATTTAACCAATGATGTTGCCCGTGAACACGATCTTAAAATTGATGTGGAAGGGTTTGAAAGTGCTATGCAGGCGCAGCGCGCACGAGCACAACAAGCCAGTAACTTTGGTGCCGATTACAACAACACGCTTGCGGTTGACCATACGACATCTTTCACTGGCTACAGTGATGTTGAAGGCGAAGCAAACATTGTAGAGCTCATCGCAGACAACGCCTTTTGTGAGCGTTTAGAAGACGGTCAAGAAGGGGTAGTAGTATTAGACCAAACGCCTTTTTACGCTGAAAGCGGTGGTCAGTCGGGCGACAAAGGGGTACTTCGTGTTGCAAATGGCGAGTTTATCGTTACCGATACTCAAAAAATGGGTAATGCTTTCGCTCACAAAGGAAAAGTAAAAGGCACCATTGCAAAAGGTGATCGTGTTACTTCTGCTATCGATAATTCAAACCGTGATGCTGTGAAGAAAAACCACAGTGCGACTCATTTACTTCACGCTGCACTTCGCGAAACCTTAGGTGACCATGTCACGCAAAAAGGCTCGTTAGTAGAAGCGCAGCGTATGCGTTTTGACTTCTCTCACTTTGAAGCAGTAACACCAGCGCAGCTTATTCAAGTTGAGCGTAGAGTTAACGAAGAAATTCGTGCAAACCATGCGTTGCAAACCCAATTGATGGATTTGGATGAAGCCAAAGCATCAGGCGCAATGGCGTTATTCGGTGAAAAGTACGATGAGAAAGTACGTGTAGTGACTATGGGGCCTTTCTCTGTAGAGCTATGTGGTGGAACCCATGTTAATCGTACTGGCGATATTGGTTTGTTTAAAATTACCAGCGAAGCGGGCATAGCATCAGGTGTACGCCGTATTGAAGCGATTACCGGTGAGCAGGCGCTATATTATGTTCAAGACCAGCAAGCGACGCTGACAGAGCTGTCTAGTTTGTTAAAAACTGACACGCAAAATCTAGTTGAACGTGTGACTGCGGTACAGACTCATACTAAAGAACTAGAGAAATCACTCACTTCTGCCACACAAAAACTGGCGAGTCAGCAAGGTGCTGATATGCTTAATAACGCTATTGAAATAAATGGTGTAAAAGTACTCATAGCTAAGTTAGAAGGTGTTGAAGCGAAATCACTGCGTTCAATGATGGATGATATTAAAAACCGAATTGGCGAAGGCATCGTAGTACTAGGTGTGGCAAGTGAAGATAAGGTGAATCTTATCACTGGGGTGACGAAAAACCTTACCGGTAAAGTGAAAGCAGGAGAACTGGTTAACTTTATCGCCGCGCAAGTTGGCGGAAAAGGGGGAGGTCGCCCTGATATGGCTCAAGCGGGTGGCGATAAGCCAGAGTGTCTAGGCACAGCGTTAGATTCAGTTAACGCTTGGTTAGAAGATAAGCTATAATCAAATCTGAAACTTGCAGTGAGTTTTTGAAGTGACACAGAAACATGGAATCACTGTTGCTACTGTCGGGTCGTGCCGATGAGTGGCGGAGTAATTAAGGATATGTTCAGTATTAAGGAACAGGAGCAAGCGAATGCTTATTTTGACTCGTCGAGTTGGTGAAACACTTATGGTTGGTGATGATGTAACTGTCACTGTTCTAGGTGTTAAAGGGAATCAGGTCCGAATTGGTGTGAATGCACCGAAAGAAGTTTCTGTGCACCGTGAAGAGATTTACATGAGAATTCAAGCTGAGAAAGGTGGACAACCTGGAACGGCTGAGTAATCAAATCTCTGCACAAAAATCGGTCAGCTTATGCTGGCCTTTTTTGTTTTTGGGCCTTTTTTAAAATTAATTTCAATAAAATTGAGATTTTTTCGATTTTTCTTAAAAAAGTTCATTTCGCATTACTGCGTGCAATCTTAAATTAACCCGCTAAAATTTGATTATAACCTAACCAAAACACAGGTTTTTTGAACGAATCGTACAAAATGACAGCGAGTAAACATTTTTATCTAAAAAAGGTTTGACTCCGGCCAGTGAATCCGTAAAATGCGGCACCACTTAAGGAGAGGTGGGTGAGTGGCTGAAACCAGTTCCCTGCTAAGGAACCATACCTAATACTGGTATCGAGGGTTCGAATCCCTCCCTCTCCGCCATTGTTCGTTGATGGTGTGACGGTCAACAAAAGTTTTATTGCGCGTGTGTAGCTCAGCTGGATAGAGTACCTGGCTACGAACCAGGCGGTCGGAGGTTCGAATCCTTCCACACGCGC
>MDTG01402829.1_pt1 | contig 18339 bp, 18 predicted proteins | sample 811421 | NCBI WGS metagenome assembly MDTG01 (sample SAMN05326645, study PRJNA326480) | marine metagenome | isolation source: seawater | place: Pacific Ocean: South East | collected 2011 | reverse complement strand
TGAAAGAATTGAAAAAATGTTACCTTTTGCTACAAAAATTGAAGTATGTCCTGCAGTATGTTCTGTTGATGGTTGTGACCAAGATGCGTATTATACAAAAGCTTTATTTGATATAGACAATGCAACGCAAGAAGAAAAGGTTGGCGCAAAAGGAATGTATGAACCTAGATGTTTTAAACATTATTTTGAGAACATTAAATGATCAGACCAGCATGGAATGATATATGGATGCAAGTAGCAGAGACTATTGCGCAACGAAGTCATCATCCTCAATTTAAAGTAGGTGCTGTTGTTGTTACGTCAGATAATACTCAAGTCCTTTCGATAGGGTATAATGGTAATGCAGCAGGTTGTGAAAACGTACCTCATTCTGTAGCTCCTGGCTGTAGTGAATTAATCCATGCTGAAATAAATGCATTGTTAAAAATGGATTATAATAATCCGAAAGATAAAATTATGTATTTAACTTTAATGCCGTGTTTAATGTGCAGCAAAGCAATTGTAAATGCAGGTATAAAGAGAGTTATATATAAAGACGAGTACAGAGATAAAAGAGGTGTTGAGTTATTAGAAAGGTGTGGGATAATAGTAAATAAAATAAGTTAATCTTCTCGATATTTATTCTATAATAATATATTGAGAGTAATATAACATGAATCTTTTAGAAGAAAAACTTAACTTATTTAAAAAAATATTAAAAGAAGTAGAAGAAGAAGAGCTTAAAGGCAAGCAAATTGACATGGATGCACAACAACATGTCAGTGAGCCTATTATAAATAGAATAGGAAAAATGCTTGCTAAAAAGCTTGATGGCCAAATTCCAGATGAGATAGAAGAAAGTAATCTTAAGTCTGAACTAGGAATAATTGATTTTGGTGTGTTAAAAAAATTATCAGCAACAAGTATTGCTGGAATTAAAATAAATGCTTTTAATACACAAGGTAAACAAGAAGTTGGTGCCAAATCACTTGATGTAAGAAGATATGAGAATCCACAGGTTGTACCTTTTCTTGCATTAAATAAAGATGGAGAAACACTTTCAGGTAGTAAAGGTGAAGAAGAGTTTTATGTTTTATTTTGGTTGCCTGCATTAGGGATTAATATAAAAGTAGAAAATATAAATTTGCATAGCGAAATATTTGATCTTGAGCCACCACAAAAAGGTTTTACTTATAAGCATGTTGAACTATATAATATACCACATTATAAAGTAACAGAAGATATGATCCCACAGATTCAATCATTTTTAAAAAATGGAAATCTTTTAGGGGTCAACCAAATGATAAGAAAAAACTCGGGAGGAAAGATGAAGTCCACAAGTAGATCAGAAGCAGTAGGTCAAGACTTTGAGGAAAATAATCCTGAAGATGATAACTTGAATAAATAAAACAATTCTAAAAGTATAATTAATATTAAAATAAAAATAATCTATATAGAGAGAAGTTAAAAATATGAATGATTTCTACAAAAAGTCTCTTTCAGAACTACTTTACGAGTCTAATAAAAATAAAAAATTAAATGAAAGTCTTGTTTATACAAAAGGAATTAAAAGTCTTTTAAATGAAAGTGAAGAAACTAATCTTTTTAAGGACATTAGTGAGCAATCAATAAATATGAAAAATCAAACTGATGCAGCAGCACTAATAAAAGCAATAGAAAATTTAGAAGACTTTACTAAATCTAGACGAGCTTTATCTGTTCATGATTCAAATAGCAAAATACTTTCTTTTATAGTAAAACATCAAAATAAATGTAAAGTTATTAATCCACATAGGACAAGCAATAATATAGAAGAAGTTACTGCAGGCAATTTTGCACAAGCTCTTTTGGAAAATCATAGTAATGAAATATTACGAATATTAGTAAGAGAATTTTATGAAGGCCCTATATATGATAATATAACAGCAGCGATTACAAGTTCACCATCGCAAACTCAGTCTCAAACACAAGGAAGTTCTCAAGATTCTGAAGCAAAAAGCTTAGAAGATTTAGCAAAAAACTTTAATCCAAATAATGCTTCATATGAAGATTATTTAGATATTTTTGAAGCTGCTGCAAAACACAATTTTGAGTCTGAAGATACAAAGAAAAAACTTGTTCAAAAATACTTAAAAGTATATTCAAATAAAATAAAAGAAGAAGCAGAAAAAGGTAACAAATCAAGACTTGATGATGCGTTGATGAGTAAATTTGATAGTATTGTTAAGACAGGTTTGGTAGAATATACTGAAATTGATAAAATTATTAATAAAATAAATGATGAACTTGCACAAAGTAACCCTGAAAGTAGTGCTGAGCAAGAAGAGAAAGGCGATCCGACAGAATCATCTTCATCAAGACCTCAAATGTCAGAAGAAGAGTCAAAAAAGTTTATTGAAAATATAAAAAAAATAAAAACAAATGATTTACCTGAAGTTAAAAAAATTGAAGCAGAACTTTCTAAAAAAGAAGAACCTGAAAAGCTTTTAGAGGATATTGAGTCTAAAATTGAAAAAGCATTAAATATAAAGAAAGAACCTGACTTTGATTTAAATGATGAAAACTGGCAAAAGACTTTGAAAAATCTTGAAGAAGAACTTGATTCTTTTTCTTCAGTTATAACATCTTTAGATCATGTTCAACCTTATTTTAAGTCTTTTGAAGAATTTCAAGTATTATTAAATTCAGCTAAAAAACAAAATAAAGTTGTAGGTGACTATAAAACTATACTAAACAGAGCAAATGGTCTTTTAAAGACTGAATTAAAACGTTTAGAAGCAAATGATAAATTTAAATTACAAGACAACAACTTAGAAATTTATTCAGGTGATTTTAATCTTCCAAACATAGACGAAATTAGAAAGCTTAGAGCATCAGACGAAAATGCAGTTGAAAATTTACATAAAGATCTTTTAAATAAAATTGAATTACTTGCACAAACAGATATTACTGAAAGTGTAAAAGTAGAAATTGGTAAAACTCTTAAAAGATACACAGATAATCTTATGGAATTTAATATAGCTGATCAGGCAATGGATATATTCAAAGTATACTTTGATACTATCGTTAAAGTTTTAAATAGATTTAGTGTTAAAAAAGTTAGTGAAGTAGATATTTTAAAGTTTGATGAAGCTAAATTTGAAGAAGTAAAATCTTTATACGAAAAAACAAACAAAGATTTTAATGATAAGAAACAAAGCTTTAAAGAAAAATACGAAGAACTTTCTGGTAAAAGAGCAGACTTTCTAAAAAAGAAAGATGATGAATCAAAAGATATAGATAATTTTGAAAATGTTTTAAAAAATGATATTGATGTTTTATTCGAACCTTTTAAAAAACTCGGTATTGAAGTTAACTTTGATACAATATTTGAAAATAAAAAACAAAAATATCTATCTGGAAAATTAAGTAATTTTCTTTTTGAAGATGCACCTGTTGATCCTTATGCAACAAGTTCTTCGTCAAGTAGCTTAGACGATGAAGAAGGTGGCTTTGACGCTAGCAAGTTTTCTGGCGAGTCATTTTTTGATGATCCTGAAGATGCTTCAAAAGTGTTACAGCAAAATGCTAACAAAGGTGGCTTAAAAGCTTTGATGATGCATTTACAAATTGTCAAAGGTATAAAGCAGCAACAAAAAGAAAAAGAAGTAAAGATTCCTGAGTTTGTTCTTGACTTAGATGAAATAGTTAAAAAAGTTAAAATTGGAGATGCAAAAAAAGTTGCAGAAAATATAACCAAAATTTTTATTAAAGAGTTTGTAGCACTTGATTATAGCTCTAGAACAAATATGTTAGAAGAAGAATTAAAAGATATGCTGCTAAGCACAATTGAAAGAGTCTTTTCTGATTCTTCATCAATGTTTGAGAGCAAAATAAAAAACAAAAACATTATATCGGAAGGTGCTATAGAAGGTGCTATAGGACGCGGTTTCGGTATGTTGATTGGATCACTTGGAGGTGTAACAGGATCAATTGTAGTAGGAGAGCTTGTTGGAAATTTAGCAAGCAAAAATAACTTTTTTACAGATAAAATGGGCGAATGGCCTAAGCTTAAAAAAATCATAGGTATAAAAGATATTAACACAAGAGACTTTGCAAGTACATTGTTAAGCTCAAACGAATATGTTGATATGATCAAAAAAGTCTTACAGGACGCTTTGAAAGTAAAGATTTTAAATTATTTTGTAAGTATAGAAGACGGGCTAAATAAATATAGCGTTACTATCAGCATGAAAAATGCTGCTAATCTTAGAGCACTTAAGAGACAAAGAAAATCTTCAGTTGCATCGAGTAAAAAGTTTGGTAACGTAACAAATCAAGGTTCGCTGTTTTTATCTGAAGTTGAAAACTCTATATACACTACAGTTATGAATTTACCTTTTGGTAACAAGTTTACTAGAAAAAGTATTAGCGCAATTTCTGATGAGTTTAAAAAGAGTAAAGAGTTTTCAAAGCTTGTTGACGCTTTTCAAAAAGACAGACTACAGCTTGATCACTTTGTTCATGATAGAGGTCTATCTATTTTACTAGAAGAAGAAGATAAAGTTGGAAAAGAGATTAAACCTATTATTATTGATATAAACAAAATGTTTTTAGAAATAAGAGATATTGGTAAAGAGGCAATTGATGCAAAAACATCTTTTGGTGACTTTATACTTCAAAAAGTAGATAGAGTTATCGATGAAGCTGAAGGTGGTAAATTTATCTTTGTAGATGATCTATCTGGTATAATTTCTAGATTTACAAGAATTTCTACAAAAGATATTAAACAAAATCTATTTGAGTCTTCAAACAAAAGAAAAAATATGTTATTAGAAGTACGTCCAGGTCAAAATCCTTTCGCCAGTACAAGTTTCAGGTCTGAACAAAATGAAGACCGACTTCAGACAGCCGGTGAAGGTGAAAACATAACCGTCGATGATACAGATGGAGGCGAAGAACTTTACAATCAAGAGCTTGGAAATAGAGCTAGTGATAGTGTTAATCCTGGATCTTCAGATACTGATTTTGGTGGATCTTCAATAGAAGGTGAAGGCTTGAAAACAGTAAAAAGTAAAACTCCTCAAACAGATCCAGCATCAGCAAATACACCTGAAAGTGGTGTAAAGCCTCAAGCAGGTGGAGCACAAGCACCTTCAGACTCTAGTGAAGTTTCTAGTGCAACAGATTCAGCATCAGCAAGCGGTAATAAACCTTCAGTTGAAAAAGCTGACTATAGTGGTTATATTAAATGGGGATATTTTGCAATTAGATCTGCATATGCTATTTCTAAAGAAGCAAAACGAGGTAGAATTGGTAAAGAAGTAATAAAGCAAAAAATTAGAAGTGAAAGAAATATTTTTTCTGATGCAATTGCTGTAAATATTGCGTATCATATTTGTTCGTTTATTGAATCTAGAAAAGAAAATCTTGCAGAATTTTCAATTAAAGTAAACGGTAATATTGAAAAAATGGCACCAGATAGAAATGTTGAAACTGACGATAGAGTTTCACAAAATTTATTAGATGATATTAAATCAAACAGCCGGTTTAAAGAATTTGTAGTTTCAAAGCTTCCTAAGTTTCTTGGAGGCGGAAAGACAACAAAAAGAGAAGTTTCTGATGATCAAATTTTAAATAGTTTAAGAAGGAATCTAACAACAGTAGCAATAGGAATTACAAAACTTTATGACAAACCAAGATATGCTAAAATCATAAAAGCTTCAGCAAATAAACAAGTATTTGATTTAAGAAGAGAAAGTTTTGTAAGTTGGTATGAGAGTAATAATTCCTTAGACATAACTAATATTTTAACTTCTGAAAAAGAAATTAATAAGAGTGAAAAGCTTTTAAACAAAGAAGTCAAAAAAGATGTTGATAAATTAGCATTGTTCTTGCTTAGCTTTAGCAAACAAGTTAAAGGTATTAAGGAGAGCAAAGTTTTACACAAGAATAAGCTAGTAGATCTTTTGTTTGAAGCACCTCAAAGAATTAAAACTAATGTAAAAGATTTAGTAAAAGGTTTAAGATCTTCTGGTATTTTAATTTATGGGTCAGGTCTTAAACCAAGTAGTAGAGAGTTTAAAGAAGCAGAAAATCATTTAATTGGTACAGTCGCAGACTTTTTATATACAAATTTTGATATTGAAGTTGAAGGTGCAGAGCAATATAACAAACTAGATCCTGTAAAGGTTAATGTAGAAAGAGCTGTCAACAAGGATGCACAAAAAGGTGAGTCTGCTTCTGAAGAAATTGCAGAGGCAACTTCAGGAAGTGGTGCACCTTTAGATATGAATCAACCAGCTTCTATTGAGCAATTGGTATCGCTTGCTAATATGTCTGGTGGTAACATGATGATGATGTTTATGATGATGATGATGAATCAAAACTTTATGCAAATGATGATGCAAATGCAAAAAGACGGTGCTTCACTTCAAGACATGACAGAAAAAGTTGCTGAAGAATCTGATGAACTTTCAGACTTTGACAAAGAAATAGCATATGCACTTAAAGAAAAAAGAGCAGGTCTCCCAGAAATAGGAAAAAGAGAAGTTAAAAGAATCTTCAAGTTATTAAATGATAATCCTTTTAGAAAGCTAACTTACTGTAACGATCTTATTTTCAACAAAGAACTAAAAGATCAAAGAACATTTATAACAAAGATTAGACAATATCTTAATGTAACAGACAAAAAAGTAGCAAATTATAAAGAAGGTACTGTAAGTGAAGCATTTGATTTTATAACCACATCAGTACAAAAGAAAAACTACAAGCAAGAAAACGATTTAAGGCATTCTAAGATTGAATATTTTGCTTTATATTGTATGCTAGATGAAGTGTTTGATGTAAGCTTTGTTGAGATGCAATTTAAAGATGATGATGGTTTACTTAAAAAAGGCAATGAAAATCAAACATCAATTAATCAAAATAAACTTTCAAATTACGCAGAGCTTGATGAGGAAGGTTATATAATAAGTTATAAGCAAACATTTTATGATGAGTTAGAAAAGCAAGTAAGAGTTACAAAGAAAGAAGCTCAAAGAATAGCAGAAAAATATTTAACTGAATCTAGTAGAAGTTATAATAAACCTGTCTTAAGAAGAAAAATTCGTAAGTCTAAAGTTATTAGTGAGTCAGAATTTCTTAAGAACGAACTCAAAAGACTATGGAAACTTTAAAGGATTTGATCAATGAACTTAGACGAAAAAGTAATGAAAAAAATATTAAAAGAAGAATATGAAAAAAGAATCAACTATTTTTTAAGTGAAAAAATCACTATAAAAGATAAGCGAGGCGAAAATATAATTAAAAATGCTTTAGGTCTTAAGGTTTATGACAAAGCTGGCTTTAGATATACGTTTGGTGGAATCGTTAAAAAAGAAGATGGTTCTGAATATGCAAAACTTTTTTTACCAGAAGAACCTGTAGGTAATGAAAAAGGTAGTGGAGCTTCACCTTTATTTGAAGAAGACTTCAATGATGCAAGAGGTTTTATAAGTAGAAAGCCTTTAAAAGGTAAAAGAGAAATAGATTTTGATGCAGAATCGCCAAGTGCTTTTTCATCATATGGTGAAGATAAAAGTAGATTTGGACAAAATAATTTATTAGACACGGGTGATGAAAAAGACAGAATTAAATCTGCTAGCAAAGAATCAAAATATATATTAGTACCAATGGGTGAATTCGAAGAAAGATTTTCAATTAATTAAAAGGTATAATAATGAACATAGATCAATTAATAAAAAATGCAATCGCTGAAACTTTATCTGAAAATGGTATTAATACTCACAAAGATAATTTTTTAAAAACAGAGAGTAACTCTGCATACAATAAAGTAATAAGTGAAGCATATGTTGCTGAAGCTGGTAAGTTTAATTTAGGTACAGAGTTGTTGTCACAAAAAACAAAAAAAGCGCATCAAGAACTTTTAGAAGGTTATGTAAAAGAACTAAATGATATTTCTGCTAAACTTGATAGTGTAGATAAATCTTCTGCTAATTTAAATAACTCTCAATTTAGAAGTTTAAAAGTAGATGAAACATATAATCACAATGCAGCTTTTTTACATGGTATGTACTTTGAAAACATTAGTGACTTAAACAGTACAGTAACAGTAGATTCTTTAGCTTATATGCGACTCGCAAGAGACTTTGGTACATTTGATAAATGGCAAGAAGACTTTGTTGCATGTTGTCTTTCAGCAAGAAACGGATGGGGAGTTACATTTTACAATCCTCAGCTTAGAAGGTATATGAATACTGTTATTGATTTACATAGTGATAGTGTTATGATTGGTTTAATGCCTATCATAGTTATGGATTGTTGGGAGCATAGTTATTATCGAGACTATCTCAAAGATAGAAAGACTTACGTTTACGGAATGATGAAAGAATTAAATTGGTCAGTTATTGAGGATAGAGTTAAAAAAGCAGATAAAATTGCAAAAATCTTAGGATAAAGTTATGTCTAGAAGAAAATTTTTACATGAAATAAACAATATGACGCGTAAAGGCGTTTACCCTTCTCTTAAAATTCTTTTAGAAGAAGATGAAGATACTAAAAATGATGATCCTATGGGCGGTGAAGATCCTTTTGGAGATTCTGATGATGAAGATAAAGAGCCTAAAGGTGATTTAGATTCTGACTCATCTGATAAAAACGAAGATATTCCTGATGATACAGGAATGTCAAAGTCTGAAGAGGATGATTTTAATAGACAAAAAACATTATCAGATGTTGAAAATACTCTTACACAACAAGCAAATGTTGATTCTGTAAGAGAGATGCCTACATCAGAAGAATCTCAATTAAGTTTAGAAGGAAATTTGTTTTATACGTTTAAAGAAATGGCACTAATAAACGAAGAAACTGACATTGATAGTTTAAATAAAAAGGTTGATGCTGCTATAGAAGCTAATAAAGAAAAGTATAGAGTTTTGGATCAACAATTAGCTGCAAGCTCTTCAGGTATTGATTATGACATTGATGAGTTAGTAGAAGAAGCAATAAACAAAGTAGAACACTTTAACTATGATGAAGCAACTATTGTTGCAAAACTAATGTTTATGAAGCTAAGGTCATCTGGGAAAGTAGAAGATATAGAACAAAAAAGCAAAGAGTTTGCATCAAAGTTTTATCAAGCTCTTAAACAAAAAGGTATTCATCACGCACTTCCTGACTCATTTGCTGTTAACAGTATTGACAATACTAGTTATAATAATGCACAAGGAGCTAAATCACAAGGTTAAAATTTGGCTTAAAAGGTAATTATGTCAAATAAAAAAATGACTAGACAAGCTAAGAAAGCTGCAGGTATAAACAAATCTGTTCACATTGAAATGCATAACAATGTGCATAAAAAACTTAGAGCTTTGTTGTTTTTAAAAGAAATGTCTTTACAAGGTTTTTTCAGATTAATGGCTGAGTCTTTTACAAATGGTGATGAATACATGGAAAAACTTGTAGACCAAAGAATAGATGATATAAAAAATAAAAAACTAGATCAGTTAAGAAATATTAATAAAAGCGAGTTGTATGATGCTATTGAAGAAAATTCACCATTTAAAAAAGAAGATTAAAACTCATATTAGCAATATAGATTTGCTTGAAGTTGTCATTGAAGATAACAATGATATTAGACAAGAAATAATAAAAATTAACGAGCTATTAGAAAAAAAAGATGAAGAAATACAGCTTTTACATAAAAGAGCATCTGCTTTAGAAAAGCTTAATATTGCTTATTCTAAAGATGTATTGTTATTATCACAAGCTGTTGCAGAACAATATGAAGTTCTTTCTTTAATTGTAAACAAAGAAATGCTTACATATGATGATTTTTTAGAACTAGACTTTGAAACAAAGCAAAACAAAAAAAAGAAGAAAATTGTTCATTAAAAACTATTAATGCTTAAAGCAACATAATTATTACTGTTAAGAATTAAAGGTGTAAAATGAGTAGCTTAAAAAGAAAACATGTTGTAAATTTGGCAAAGTCTTTATTGTTTGAAAATAATTTAAATGAGTTTAGACTCCCTTTAGATCATGATATGGACGCAGGTAAAAATATGAGACATACTATGTTTGATCGACCTGCTGATAAAATTGATGGTCAAAACAACTATGACTCTGTTGACGATAGTGAAGATATATTTGAATTACCTATTACGCCAAATGAAGTTATGCCTGCCATCCATGTAGAGAAAATACAGTCAGATAAAGTTGAATCTGAAGATTATGTACCTGCAAACGCTGATGAGCTTATGAGAGCTACACAAACTTTAATTCACAATAATAAGAAAGATATTAGTGGTAAAGAAATACAACTAGTTTGGAAAACTTTAAGCAAGATAATTGATAAGGTAAAATAATGAATAAAAAACAAAGACTTATGAAAAGAATAAGCATTCTTTTGGAAAGTAAAAGTAACAAGTTTAAAAGAAAATATTTTTTATTGTCTACATTAGCAAATACTGATGCTAGAAAAAATAAAAGAATTTACTCAGAAGCACAATGTTATGCAAATGTTTTAATAGAAACAAATGGTCAGAAACCATCAGAAGAATTTCTTATTAAACTTAACGAAGATGCTTTAAGATTTTCAGGTGAAAATAACATTTCAAGCAAAATAAAATTTATTAAAAACTATAATGATATGTTAAACTCAAAAAATAGTTTTTTAAAAGAGTCAGTTATTGAAGAAGAGTTATCTAATATTTTTAGTAATCATTATAAGTTGAATGAAAAACTTGTTGATACACTTCTAGAATCTATTAATAAAAAAGTAAGCTTATTAATGGAGTCAGACGATAAAGAAACAGATGCTAATAATTTTGAAGAACTTGAAAAAATTATTAGTGATCAAGAAAAAGCCTTTGAAGATTTAGACGAAGAAGACTTTGAAGAAGATTTACACAGAGACTTTAGCGACGAAGAAATAAAAGGCATGCAAGCTTTTAAGTCTAACCCTAGAAATATTAGTTTGGCGAAGCTAGGATATAAAAAAGATGAGTATGTTCCAGGACAACCAAGAAAAACTGCTTTAGATAAAGTAGGAATGGAAGCAATTAAAAAACTAAAAGGATCAAATGTAGCTTTAAGAAAATTTGACATAATAAGACAAATATATTTTTATTTAAATGTTCAACAAAAACTTAATCTTGCAAAAATTGGAGGACAAGGTAAGGCAGATTTAACTCAATCTAAAGAAAAGTTTTCTTTTAGACCTAGTGGATTATCTGAAGATGAAGTTAAAGAGTTAAGAAAAAAGCTTGATGACATGTTGCTAAGACATAAGAACTATGAAAACTTAAATCTTGAAGATGACACAATAACAGAAGGAGAGTTATTGCAACTTCTATTTAAAGCTGCGGGTGATAGGTCAGAAGATGCAAGAGATTACTTGGCATATCTTAATAGAAGTATGCCATTAGCAGGTCAACCTCAAGTAGACGAATTAGAATATGATGCTGACTTTACCAAAGATATGACTTCTCTAGATCAGCAACAGTACAGTGATGATCAACAAGCTAAAATTGATGCAGGAATAGATCCAGAAACAGGACAACCTTTATATGAACCTGACGTTGACAAGGTTGCTCAAATGAGTGCAGATCAAGCAGCAGAAAGAGAAGCTGCAAGAAAGAAAAGAATCGGGCCACAAGTAGAAATGAGTGCAGAAGATGCGTTTAGAAGTTTAGACAACAGCTTTGGTAGTATTGATAAAATTAAAAAAATTCTTAGTGATATAAGTCCAGATCTTTCTTCAATGGTTGACAATCCTGAGTTTAGCTTGTTTGATCTTGAAGAAGAGCTAGAAAAGATTAAAAATACAATTGACCAAGATGAGTTAGAAGAACTTGAAAGTCTTTTTGATGCAATTAATAGTAATACTCCGATTAATATAAAGATATTGCCACCAAAAAGTAAAGCTGAGATTCGTAATGAATTATATGATACTGCTGCAACACCTGAAGATTTTGCATACTTTGTAAGTAAGTTTGTTGATACTGATCAGCCTTTAACGTTAAGAGACTTAGGCGCACTTATGTCTCGCGGTAGAGAAGGTGTAGCATCTGATGCTAATACAGTTAGACAAGCGCTAACTAAAAGTTGGTTTAGATCTATGTTTTATTCTTTTGATGACACACAAAAAGCAAGTGTTTATGCAACATTAGCTGACTTATTCTTTAAGAACGTTGAAACTTTAGATTTATTTAAAGATGACGTAATTAAAATTGTAGGGGAAAGAGATCTCAGTGGATCAGGTCCAGCTAATTATTTTGATTTTGTTAAACAAACAATGACAAAAGAAAGTAACATTAGAAAGTTTTTAAAGGATGAGTTTGAACAAAGCTCTGACAGTGATTCTTATTCTAAAGAAGATCAAGCAAATGATATTATTGATGTAATGCTTACAGGTAACACAGCGTTTAGAATATTTGCAACAACGCTAATGAAAGACTACTATAATAATAATGTTTGGAATAAATGTGAAAGTGAATTAACTTACGCTATTAAAGAATATTTTGAAAAGCATTATCCAACTTCTGGAATTGCAAAAGACTTGCCTGCTAAACCTAGTGGTAAAGATGCAAAATCTGGCAAGAAGCAAAAGATGTATAAGTCAAGAGATGTTAAAAAAGATCAGGGCAAAGACATTTTTAATCCTATTATTTATGCAACAATGGGAAGAACTGGAATTAAAGATAGCAAAGGAACATTAGTTAATCCTACTGAGATGATTGATAAACGAAAGCAAGAGTTTAGAAAAGGAAAAACATTAAAGAAGATTCAAGACTTTAGCGCTAACTTTAGAGTTATTCCTTCAAAACATGGAACAGGACCTTTTGATGCTAGAGACTTAGAAGATTTAATAGATGATATGTTTAGTCCTAAAGGCATAATTGGAAAAGCTTTCTTAGACTTTCAAAAAATGAGTAGCAGCGAATTTGTAAACTTTATTAAATGGGTTGACTCACTAAAAGAAGCTGATGTAATGAAAAGTATTGCGCAGGCTTATACTTTAAGTACAGCTAGTGCTGCATTAGATTCTGATGAGTTCATGGATCCTGCAAAAATTGATGCATATAGTAAAGACTCAATAGGTAGATTAAAAGAATATTTAAAAACATACAAATCTCAAATTGATCAGCAAAGAAAGAATCTTAATATTGAAGATGCTGAGTTTGTTTCTTATCAAGGAAAGAAATGTGAAGTTGACGATGTGGATATGTCTTCAAAAATAATTCACATTTATTTACCCGATGATACACTAATTAAGGTGCCTTTTGATCAAGTTAGTTTAATAAAGTAAAGTGAGACTATAAATGATGCTTCAAGTTCTTATGGAAAATTATCTCAATAATAAGCCTGTTGAAAAACAATTCACAAATAAAATCATTCCTAAAGGTGAAAACCCTATTGAGGTTAAAAAAAGCCAGTGGCAAATTTTTGAGAAAAAAATGCAAAGAATATATACTTTTCAAAGAACAAGGACACAAGAAGCATTTGTTTTAGATATTTTAAAGTATAAAAGAGAAAGTGACGCTAATATAGAATTGAGATTTAAAAAAAATCAAGTAGCTATTATAATACATGCATTATCATCACAAGTTTCTGAAATTGAAACAGAAGCATCAATTGATGTTGATAAAATTAGAAAGGATGTAGCATACTATTTTGCTAAGTAAATACTATGATAAACAACAATTTAAAGTCACAATTAAAATCAGCGAATAAAAATGTTTTTGTATCTAAAGAAATATCTGATCTTGTTGACGTAGAAAATATTAAAACAAATACACTAAGATTTAAAATATTTTCTAAAAAAGATGTTTTTGAATTTGGATTAGAAAAGTTTAAAAATAAAAAGAAAAGTTATTTAATAGCTTTTGAAGTATCGAAACAAGAACTTTCGAGATATTTGAATGCTAAAATAGAAAAAATTTCTTTATTACTTAAAGATGACGTTTTATTTTCCTTAGATGCAAATAAACTTTTTTTGGAGTATGGTATTATTAAAAAAGATATAGATAAATATATGCTAAAAATAAAGATTCAAAAGGAGAAAATTTTATGAATTTTGAGTTTGAAAAGTTTGTAAATGATTTAGAAAAAAGAGAAAATAAAATAAAAGAAGAGAGACACGTAGAAAGTCATATTATCGATGAAGATGAGAGACGTCGTCAAAGATCAAGATTGTACCATGAAAGATGGCAAAATCAAATTAAATGGGAGAGTAAATAATGGCAACGTCAATTTCAAACTATGACTTGTTTTCTTTAGTTGAAAGCTTAATTAATGAAGAAGAAGTAAGTGCTGATAGTCTTAAGCAGCAGGAAAAAAAGTTTATTGAAGATTCTGAAAGACAGAAAGTAAATGTTCCTGAAAAGTCTAAAAGCAAAAAGAAAAAAGATAAGAATAAAATAAATAGCAAAAAAAGTTCTTCTAAAAAAGAAGAAGAAGAAACTGATCTTGTAGACAAAGAATCTGAAGATGACAATGAAGAAGTCGAAACTCCTGATGAGTCGCCGACAACATTAAAGTTAGCAGATGCTCTAGATTATAAAAACTTTGTAAATGACATGAATAAGTTTAGAGCTGCACATTCTTTTGATGATCCTGAAATTTCTAAAGAACTAGAAGATTATTTTCAAAAACTTGAAGATGATGAGAAAAAAGTTTTTTATATAATGCTTAAAGGACTAATTCAAGTTACATTAATGGGAGTTGACGGTAAAACTGCAAGAACACCATCTGAACTTAAATTTTCTATTAAGAAAAGCGGAAGTGTAACTTCAGAAAAAAAGAGATCAATGCAAAGAAAAATAGACGTGTCGAAAGAGTTAAATGACAAAGATGTCAAAGACAAAAAAGTAGATACAAATACACCTATTAAAATTGGAGAAAATCGTCAAAATAAAGACAGCATCTACAGAGTAATCAAAGAAAACAAATAGATGTCCAAGCTAATAGATGTCAAACATCCTTTTGAAATAAAAAAAATAAAAGATATAAACGAATATCTTTTTATATTAAAAAATATTTTAAGAATTGCTGCACAAAAAAAAATATTAGTAAAGCCAAAAGGTTTTAGTCTTCCTATTAGATGGTCTAAAAATTTAAATAAAGTTGTCGTTGATTTTGGCTCAAATAAACAAAGAGACATATCAGGTATACATTTAGATAATTTAAGTTTTTACTATGATGAATCATCTGATGTTTTTAATAGTATTAAACATGTTTTGACGCACATTGAAAACTGCAACAATTCTGATATGTTATTTGAAAAATATAAACTTAAAAAGAACGAAAACAGATTTTTTGAGTTGTTCGCTTTTAATGAAGATTGTGTAATTGCAGGATTATATATGAGATGTCAAAACTCTGTAAGAAAAGGTATTTATTCAAGTAAAGGTAAAAAATCTATTTTGTTAAACAACAGTGAAGACTTTTTACTTGATGTCAAAAATTCTATAGAATTTTTTAAAGTTCCAGAAACAGTTAAAATAAAATCTAATTATAAAAAATTATATCTAGACTTTTTAAATAAAGTTGAAAATGAGTTTGTATATATAGTAAATAAAAATAACATAAATCAAGAATTATATCTAAATAACTATATTCATAATACAACAGAAAAAAATAATTTAAAAATAACTGATTATTTAAAAGTAATAAATAAAGAAATATCATTTGATGAAAATACAATGTTTTGGTTTTTAATATATCATCTAACTTTAATGTTTAATAATATTTTACTAGAAAGCTTAAACGTAAAAAATATAGATAATATTATAGTATACGATAATATAAGTGAAGAAATTATTAAAATAGTTAAAAATTTTAAAATTAATAATATCTTAAAAGAAGAAAAATTATATTCTCCTATAATGCCTGTGAGTTTTTAAATGAGTATTGAAATTGAAAAAAAAATAAAAGATCTAGCTGAAGAAATTGGCGAAGTATATAAAGAAAACAACTGGTTAGTTGTTAAAAAGTATATTTTAAAATATTTAAATCCTAAGCACAGAAAACTTTTTTCTATAAGAGAAAGTAAATCTAAAAAGCATATTGTCAATGACTATGAAATGAAAATAATAGATTTTTATGAGAATAGATTTAATATAAGATTGGTACTTGAAAATGACAAAAAACTACGCTAAAATAAAAATAAAAAATAATAAAATAATTCTTAAAGAAGAAGGAACAAAATACGGACAAGCAGGCATGCAAGCTGCTCAAGCTTTAGGAAAAATGACTGTTGATGCACTTAAAATGGTTAAATCAACTGTTAAAAGAGCATGGGGCGCAACTTTTTTATATGGGTACAAAATTATTGTTGCAGTTTCTAAAGGAGATATAAGTGATATTCATGAAGTGAATAGACAGTTTCATCAAGAAGATAAAGCTATAAAAAGAGAGCAGCAGCAATTGATTGCATCTCAACCTGGAAACAAAGATGCAAAAATTTTTATGGCAATGACATGTCCAGCAGCTTCAGCATTTAATGCTTATGTAGATACAGACTTAGAATATTTTAGAAAAGCTTCATATAAATTTACAAAAGATGTAAAAAAAGACGAAAAAGATCTATATCAATCTAGAGTTGCTTTTGTTAATATAGCGACTTCAATATCAAATTTATCTTTCGATACTCCTATAAGTTTTGTTAAAGTTCAATATTCAAAAAATAAAAAAAGAAAAATAGAAATTAATCAGAGTGTTAAAAAAAATATTGAAACTTTAAGATTTAGAGCAATGTGTAAATACTTACAAAATTTTTATAAATCAGCAGACGAAGAATATCAAAGTGAAGACTCAGAAGAGGGAAAGAAAAAAGAAGAAGATACTTTTTACATTGGGAAAAAAACTTCAAATATTCTTAAAATGTTTATTGAAAAAGAAAGTATGAAAAAAATAGTAAATTACATTTATGAAGAAAGTATAAGTAGTGAAATTGATAATGTAGCCAAATCTTTTCTAAACAACAAAAAAAGAAAAGCAAAGATTAAAAATGATTTTGTTGAGTTTGTTAAAACTGTAAATATAAAAGAAAATAAAAATTTTGAATATGGTTTAGTCTTGAAAAATAAAAAAGCTTTATTGATAAAAGAAGAAAAAGAAGAAGAATCTAGCGCTAAAGGTGCAGATGGCAAAACTGCAATGATGTTAAGCTTTGCTTCATATTATATGTTGTCCTCAAAAGCACTTTTATTAACATCAAGTATACAAGTCAAAAAAAATACTGCATTACTTGTTTTAAATGAAAAAATGTTAGAAGCAATATCTTTAAAAAATAATCTAGATAGCAATTTAAAATCTTTATTTGATAATAAAATAGAAGAAGTAAGTGAAGAAATAAAAGAATATAACGAAATAATTAAAAAACTTAAAGACTTTAAAATAAACTTAAAGACTAAAAAGAGCAATGATTTAAAAGAAATAAATAATGCTTTTGATAAAAATATAGAAATTCTAGAAAAAAGTTATAATGAAGTAAAAGACCAAGATGAAATCATAAAAGATATTACTTACGGAAAAGTCATGATTGACATTATTCAAAACATAAAACCACTAATAAAAGATATTGATCCTGCAAATTCACAATCTGCGATAGAGGATAATTTTAAATTAGTGAATGAGTTCCATAAAATGTTAGAAGAAAATTATAAAGATGTATGTGAAAGTAATAGCAGCTTGCTTGCTAAAAATAAAATAAACTATCAATCTTACAATGACAATAAAAACAAATCTATGAGTAGTCTATCTAATTTGATTCAAAAAAATATTAATTCTTTTAAGACTATTGAAAATTTTACTAGCAAAGAAAATGAAATAAAATCTCTTATTGAAGAAAAAGAAAAAGAATTACAAAGTGAAGAAACAGCAACAGATGAAACAGAGACAGACACTAAAGAAAAAGTAGTAAAAAGTAAAAACATTAAATCAGAGATAGTAAAAATTTTAAATTAAAAAAGAAAGAGAAATTAAATGAATCAAAAATGGATTCCAGAAATATTTTATGAAGAATCACAAGATGGTCTGACAAGAGGATTACCTTTTGTTAATATACCTAAAGATAAAGCAATGCCTTCAGCAATGTTTATTTGTGAAGTAAGAGATGCTGAAGATGATATGAAAGATTTGGCAGTTCATATGTTTGCTAATATGACTGTTTTAAAAGAGCAACTAGAATCTGAATGCTATGATAAAGTAAGATTTGCATTAGGTTTGGAAAGTTTGGCATCAGCTACACAAAAAGGTGAAAAAATTACTGAGGAGCTTTCAAAAATAAGTAAACAATAATTTGTACATTATATAATCACTTATATAATATAATAAAAAGTGAGTTATAATATGTACGAAGTAGGACAAACAATA
>MDTG01012781.1_pt1 | contig 18339 bp, 19 predicted proteins | sample 811421 | NCBI WGS metagenome assembly MDTG01 (sample SAMN05326645, study PRJNA326480) | marine metagenome | isolation source: seawater | place: Pacific Ocean: South East | collected 2011 | reverse complement strand
TTTCATATTGGTGTGTGCACTTTATAATGATTTTTTTTATTCATGACTAGTTTGGCAGAAAAAAAAGGTTTTATCTGGTTTGACGGAAAGATTGTCAATTCAGACGAAGCCAATGTACACGTTCTTACCCACACCTTACATTACGGTCTGGGAGTCTTTGAAGGCGTAAGAGCATACGAAACACCAGACGGTACAAAAATATTTCGATTGAATGATCATACGGAAAGGCTTTTTGCTTCTGCACAAGCTGTAGATTTAGAGATTCCCTTTTCAAAAGAACAAATAAATCAAGCCCAGATAGAAATTGTAAAATTAAATAATTTGAAAGAAGCCTACATCAGACCAATGTGTTTTTATGGCTCAGGAAGCCTGGGCCTCAGGGCCGATGATTTAAAGGTTCATACAATTGTTGCTGCATGGGAGTGGCCCAGTTATATGTCTCCTGAGGTTTTTGAGAAAGGTATAAAAGTGAAAATATCATCTTATAAAAGAGAGAGAGGTAACTTGGTTTCTAGATCTAAAGTCAATGGTAATTATGTAAAGTCGATGATGGCTTTAAAAGAAGCTTTAAAGGAAGGGTATGATGAAGCTTTATTGTTAGATACCGAAAACTTTATATCTGAAGGCTCAGGTGAAAATCTTTTTGTAATAAAAAATAATGAGCTTTTTACACCTAATTTGGAGGCTTCTTTAGATGGCATTACAAGAAAGGCGATAATATCCCTTGCCGAAGAAATCGGCATCACGGTTAAAGTTTCTGATTTAACAGAAGATGACATTAAATCAGCAGATGAACTTTTTTTTACCGGAACCGCCGCTGAAGTTGTTCCAATTACTCAAGTAAATGATCAAAAGATTGGTAATGGAGCTAGAGGTAAAGTTACTGAAGTTCTTCAAAAAAATTATTTTGATCAAGTAAGAGGAAAAAGACCATCTTTTCCTGAATGGCACACTCCGGTTAGTTAAAGGATTAACTTGAAAAAACTTAAAATTGCTTTGTTGAGCTATAGAAGTAAACCTTTTTCAGGTGGGCAAGGTATTTATGTAAAGTATCTTTCAAAAGCTCTTCAAAACTTAGGACATGAAATAGACGTCTTCTCAGGTCCTCCTTATCCTGATTTAGATCCAGATGTAAATTTGATAAAAATACCTAGCTTGGGTCTATATGAAAAAAAAAGTAAGTTTTATGATGTCAATTTTTTGCAGCTATTGGACCCGATAAACCTTTTTGAATGGTTAAGTGTTAACTCTGGAGGTTTTCCAGAGCCTTATACTTTTGGTAAACGAATAAAAAAAGTTCTTAAAAAAAAATATAAAAAATATGATGTCATTCATGACAATCAAAGTCTTGCATATGAATTACTTTTTCTTCAAAAGAAAAAACCTTTGGTGACCACTATCCACCATCCAATTTCAATGGATCTCGCTTATCAATTAGAAAGTACTAATGATTTTTTTCTGAAACTTCTTATGAGACGATGGCATTCATTTCTTGTCATGCAGAAGTTTGTAGCAAGAAGGCTAAATAAAATTATTGTTCCATCCAATTCTTCGATAACTGATATCAATAACGAATTTGATGTGAGTAAAAGTAAAATGGAAAGAGTGATGAATGGTATTGATCTTAAAATTTTTTTTCCAGATTTGAATATAGAAAAAATTCCTTACAGGCTCGTTACTGTAGCTAGTGCCGACGTTCCTCTTAAAGGATTAGATTATCTTCTCCAAGCCCTATTTGATTTAGCAAAAGTCTATCCAGACATTTCTTTATCAATTATCGGGGAGCGTAAAAAAGGAGGTCATACTGAAAGACTTATAAAAAAACTTAACTTAAGCAATCGAGTTAATTTTTATTCTAATTTAACCCAAGAAGATGTGAGAAAAACTTATTGTGAATCTGTACTTGCAATAATACCTTCCTTATATGAAGGTTTTGGATTTGCAGCTGTTGAAGCAATGGCATGTGGAGTTCCTTTGATTTCAACTTCCGGAGGAGCTCTTCCAGAGGTCATTAAAGATGCTGGAGTTATAATTCCGCCAAAAAATTCCAAAGAGATTTATAATTCAATCGATTTCCTCTTGTCTTCGCCAGATCATGCAAGTCATTTGTCTCAAAAAGCTTACGAAAGAGTAAAATCAAAATTTTCTTGGGAAGTAATTGCAAAGAAATTAGAGAAGGTTTACCTAAAACAGATAGAAACTCATAAACATGCAAACAATTGACATAAAATATTTGAATCCAGAAAAAGGCTCAAAAATTCTTGATCTAGGATGTGGCGAGGGAAGGCATTGTTTTGGAGCCTACATGTATGCAGATTCAGAAGTCTTTGGCTTCGACATGAGCCATGATGATGTCATAAAAGCAAAAACTAATTTTAGTGATTTTGATGAGTCATCTGACAAAAAAAGCTGCTCTTTTGGGGTGACCGACGCAAGAAAACTACCCTTCGATAATAATTCTTTTGATTATGTTATTTGTTCAGAAGTTCTAGAACACATAATTGATTACGAATTGGTTATAGATGAGATCAATAGAGTTTTGAAACCTGGAGGTACTTTTGCTGCAAGTGTACCTAAATATTTTCCTGAGTGGGTTTGCTGGAAGTTAAGTAAAGCCTATCAGGAAATGCCAGGAGGGCACGTCAGAATTTTTAAATATAAACAATTTAAAGGAGCGATTGAGGAGAGAGGATTCTCATTTATGAAAAGACATTGGAATCATGCTCTTCACTCGCCTTATTGGTGGCTACAATGTTTATTCTGGGAAACTAAAGAAAAATCTTGGATCATAAACAAATATCATGACTTTTTAGTTTGGGACATGATGAAGAAACCTCTTTTGACAAAGGTGTTAGAATTCCTCCTTCAACCTATCATAGCTAAAAGTGTCGTTGCATATTTCAAAAAAAAATAATTCAAAAAGTATTTTTGATAAAGAAGTTTATTTAAATTTTGCCAAATATATTTTGTCTTGTCAGGATTCAGAGGGAGGAATACGTTGGGAGCCTAACTCAAAACTTGATCCTTGGGATCACATAGAATCAGCAATGGGTCTAGATGTTTTAGGATTTGAAGAGCAGTCAAATAAAGCTTACGAATGGCTAAGAGCTTATCAAGAAAATGATGGCTCTTGGCTATCTCTATATCATTCTTCAAATAAGAATGATTTAAAAGAAACTAACTACAGCTCGTACATTGCTGTTGGAATGTGGCATCACTTTTTAAATTTCAATAATTTAGATTTTTTAAATGAATTTTGGCCTGTCTTAGACTCTGCAATAGAATTTACACTCTCGGCCCAATCAAAACATGGAGATTTTTTCTGGGCTAAAGACAAAGATAATTGGCTAGACGATTCATTAAAAACTGGCTGCTCATCTATTCTTATGAGTCTTATTTGTTACAAAAAAATTGCAAAAGAATTAAATTTGAAAGACAGAGTTTCTGACAAACAGCTAATGAACTTAAAAGATTGTCTCAGGAATAAGCCGTTAAGATTCGATAGAAATTGGGAGAGTAAATCTCGATACAGTATGGATTGGTATTATCCAGTTTTATCAGGAGCTTTTAGTAAATCTGAATCTACCAAAATTCTTAGTAAAAAATGGGATGAATTTGTGGTGGATGGACTCGGATGCAAATGTGTAACAGAAGAGCCTTGGGTTACTGCTGCTGAATCTTCTGAATTAGTTATATCATTAACTAAATCAGGCTTAACAAATAAAGCAGAAGAATTATTACAAGATACTTTTAACTTGATGGATGAAGATGGTTTGCTATGGACGGGCTACGTTTTTAAAGACGAAAAATTTTGGCCTGTTGAAAAGCCCAGTTGGACAATGGGAGCTGCTATCCTTGCAGGAAACTCAATAAATAAATTTAGTCCTTCGAGTAATTTTTTTGAATTTTGATTCAAACTTTTTTTAGAATTCCTAGGGTTTCATAAATACCAAGATCATCGTATTCTCTCGATTCCCTCGCTAAATTATAAATCTCAAATGGTGGTCTTCCTCCGTCTGCGGGGTTTGGAAAAACATCATGAATTACAAGCATTCCCCCTGAGCAAATCTTATCCTTCCATGAATTGTAGTCACTTAAAGCAGTTTCAAAAGAATGTCCTCCATCTATAAACAAAAGACTAATTTTTTCAGAAAAAAATTTTGATGCATTCAGAGATTTATCAATTATTGGAATAATGAATTTTGCAAGTTCTCTAGATTTAATATTATTTAAAAATTCCGGAAGCGTATTAAATTTTTTTAGTCTTTCATCGAAAAGATCTGAATCATGATATTCCTCTCCTAGTTGGTGTTCTTCGGAACCGGTATGATGATCTATGGTAAATATAAGCCCTTTTATATCTTTTGCGACGTAAGCAAAATTCAAAGTTGATTTGCCACAATACGTTCCTATTTCTAAAACAGAACCTAGGTGGTGGACTTTTAGAAATAATTCTTGTAATTTTTTAGCTTCTTTATCACTTAGAAAGCCTTTTATATCTTTCACAAAACAATAATATCAATGGATTTAGTAAAAAGAAAAGAAGTCAAAATATCTAATGAAAGTTTTTCTTTCATTAACCTAGAAGGCAAAAACAAAGAAAAAAATATTTTTTTCTTTCATGCTACAGGTTTTAATGCAGAAACCTATAAACCGTTATTTCTTAGATTATATGAATTATTGGATGGCCAATATTCAATTTATGCTATAGATCAAAGAGGTCATGGACTTTCGAAAGCCAATGCAATTCCATCAAAATTAACATCTTGGAAAACTTATTTTGCAGATGGAAAAAATTTTCTTGATAAATTTATTTCTTCAGAGAACATATTAATGGGTCATTCTATGGGAGGAGTAGTAGCATCAAAACTAGCCTTCGATTTTAAAGACAAAGTAGACAAAAGTATTCTATTAGATCCAGTTTTGCAGCCTCAAAGCTTAAAATTTCAAATACCTTTTTTTAATATCTCGAATAAATCTTTTATTTCTTTGATTAATTTTTTCAAAAAAAATCGAGCTAGCGAGATGATTACAAATGCAAAAAAAAGGAGGTCTATATTTGCGGATGATGAAGAGATTTTTGCTCACTATCAAGGAAGAGGAGCATTTAAAAACTGGCCTGAAGATTCTTTAAAATCATACATAAGGGGTGGAGTTGTATCACAAAATAATAAAATAAATCTCAGTTGCGATCCCGAATGGGAAGCAAAAACCTTTGCAGTTTCTTATGTGGCTAGAACAAATTTCATAAAAAGAATAAATACAAAAACTTATGTTCCCTTTGCTTCTGAAGGATCTACTTTGGCATCTGAGTTTAGAGAATTTCTTTCTGTAAATTCAAATTTTATTTTTGAAAAAATCGATGGAAGTCACTTTTTTCCAATGGAAAAAAAAGATTTAATATGTAACAAAATATCAAATTTCATAATCGAATTATGAGTAAAAACATAACTCTTGAAGATTTTAGGACTCACAAAAAGAATAAAACCAAATTTGCCTGTTTAACAGCTTATGATGCCTCGTTGACGAAATTAATGTCTCAGGCTGGAGTTGAGCTAATTTTGGTAGGAGATTCATTGGGGATGGTTATTCAAGGTCACGATTCTACAATTCCAGTTTCTATGGAAGATTTGCTTTACCACTTGAGATGCGTCAAAAGAGGCAATAATGGTAGCCATATAATGGCAGATATGCCTTTTATGAGTTATGCAACTGAAAAACTTGCTTACGATAATGCAACGCGACTTATGCAAGCTGGAGCAAATTCTATCAAGGTTGAAGGTGGAGAGTGGATACTCAAAACTACCGAGTTGTTATCTCAAAGAGGAATACCGGTTTGTGCGCACTTGGGACTTACTCCTCAATCTGTAAATAGATTGGGTGGATATTATGTCCAAGGAAGAGATCTTGAAGATAAAAACAGAATTTTGTCTGAAGCAAAGAAACTTGAAAGTGCTGGAGCTGAAATTATTCTTTTAGAGTGTGTACCAGCGACTCTAGCTGAAGAGATATCCGAATCGTTAAAAGTTCCAACTATAGGAATTGGAGCAGGCTCTGCAACTGATGGACAAATTATGGTTTGTTACGATGCAATAGGGGCCTATTCTTGGGAAAATCAGCCTAAATTTGTAAAAAACTTTATGCAAGGAACTGATTCTATTTCAGAAGCCTTTAAGAAATATGTTATCGAGGTTAAAAATTTAAATTTTCCATCTCCTGAAAATTCTTTTTGAAGCTGAATTTTCAATGAAAGTCATAAGATCAAGCAAAGAAATTAAGACTAATAAATTTTCTAAACCATTTGCTTTTGTTCCAACAATGGGAAACCTTCATCAGGGCCATCTATCTTTAGTTGAATACGCTAAAGAAAATTATTCAGAGTCAATAGCATCAATTTTTATAAATCCTCTACAGTTTGGAAAAAATGAAGATCTTTCCAATTATCCTAAAACCCTTAGCGAAGATATTAGACTTCTTGAGAACTCAGGGTGCGATTATTTATTCATTCCAGAAGCAAATTTTGCAGAAAATCTTGAGGAGATTGAACCAAGATTTGCAGACGTATTATGTGGAGTATCAAGGCCGAAACACTTTCAAGGCGTCCTAATGATAATTGATAAGTTTTTGAGACTAATCAAACCAGATGCCTGTTTATTTGGTCTTAAAGATTATCAGCAACAGCTGATTATTAGGGATTACGTTAAACAAAAACAAATTAAGACAGATATTATTTCTTTACCAATAATTAGAGAGAAGTCCGGCTTAGCAATGTCATCCAGAAATAATTATCTTTCAGAAGAGGATAGAAAATATTGTGGCAAGATTTTTTCCTGTCTTCAAGACCTTGCAAAATCATCTGAAACATCACCAATTGATAGCTTGAAAATTCCTGCGATTGATTATCTGATAAGAGCTGGATTTAAAATTGATTATTTAGAGTTTGTAGATGCAAATGATTTATCTCCAATAACAAAAAAAACAAAAAAATTATTAATTGCTGTCGCAGTCAAGTATAAAAAAGTTAGATTAATCGACAATATCGTCGTTTCTTTAAAAAAAAGTCACCTCAATGCGTCTTCTGGATAAAAGCTTTCTTCTCCGTCCGGTCGGTTCTTGAATCTTCTGTGTATCCAATAATAGTCCGACTTATTAACGCGAGCAAAATTTTCTATTGCAGTGTTAATTACCTTTAGATCTTCCTCCAACTTTTCTCCTTTTAGCTTTAATTCTTCTAAGTCTGCTAAATAAGCATTACCCTCTTTAACAAGCGTCAATAAAAATACTTTGCAATTGGTTCGTTTCACTAAAAGAAAGGGGAAAATTACAGTCAAGGCTTTGTGATCGAAAAAATCTACAAATATCGATTTTTTAAAACCATAATCTTGGTCAGGCAAATACAAGACTGATTCTCCTTTATTCAATGTCTTTAAAAGACTTCTCCCTTCATTAGGAAGAAAAATTTTGTTTACAAATTTTCCTCGACCCTTGGTCATTACTTTATCCCATAATTTATTTTCAGCTGATTTTTGCATTCCATTAACTTTCAAATATGGAGAGGGCGCCCTTACTACAAAATCAAGATTCCCTGTATGCGGAACTAGTAAAAGATTCTTAGAGTTTTGAATTGCCTGTATCTTTTTTTTGAATTCATCTAAATTTTTAATCTTTTTTAAAAACTTTCTATCGGACCAATGATAGGAATTGCATATCTCAAATATTGCCTGACCGAGACGGATGAAATTACTTTTTACAACACTATTTATTTCTTCTTTATTAAGATCTGGAAAACACTTTGAAATATTGCAAATTACAACCTTTCTTCTTTTTTCTAATAATTTGTATAAAACTCTTCCCAAAAGCATTCCGAAAAACATTTGCAACTTAAAAGGAATGAGGCTCAAAAGCATCATTAAAATTTTTAGGAGAATTTCCATTCTAGAGAGATTATACTTTTAACGATTTGCTTATTCATAGCACTAATAAGAAAATCTCTTTGATGAGGACCTACAATTTCATTTATGCAATATTTCTGCCATTTATATTTATAAGGAGCTTATATAAATCTTTTAAATTTTCAGAAAAGTTATCTAGGAATTTTGAAAGACTCTCTATTTATAAAGGCTTAAAAAGCTCCAAAAGCATTATCCTTATCCATGCAGTTTCTGTAGGCGAAGTACTGGCAAGCAGAAAGTTTGTTGAAGAAATAAAAAAAAGGTTTCCTAATCATCAAATATTAATAACTTGTACTACTCAAACTGGTTCAGCGACTATAAAAAGTTTATATGGCGATTCAGTATTCCATCAGTATTTACCTTTTGATTTGAGTTTTTTTATAAAGCGTTTTCTTAAAATTTGGGATCCTGAGCTAACCTTCATTTTGGAAACAGAGATATGGCCAAATTTTATTGATCTCTTGAATAAAAGGAATAAGAAAGTTTTTTTAGTTAATGCAAGATTGTCCCAAAAATCTTTCAAAGGATATAAAAAAATTATGCCAATTCTTGGTAATGTTTTTTCCAAACTTGATTTCGTAGTCTGTCAGGGTACAAACGATCTTCGAAGATTTATTGAGCTTGGAATAGATAAAAATAAAATAAAAAAAGATTTTTCTTTCAAATTTGACTCTTTATCTCCAGCTAAAGTTAAAAAAGAATTAATTAATAAAAAAAGAGATACCAAGGTAATAATTTGTGCAAGTACCCATAGTCCAGAAGAAAAGATTCTTATAAAAGCATTTGAAATGCTCAAGAATGAAAAAGCTACTTTGATTCTAGTCCCTAGGCATCCTGAGAGAGCTTCCAAAATTCTCAATGAAATGACAAATTCAAATCTAGAGATATCTTTATTTTCTCAGAATGAATTTCAAGTAGATTTTACGAAAAGAATTAATTTAATTGATGAAATTGGATATTTGGAAGATTTATTTTCTTTCGCCGATATAGCTTTTATTGGTGGAACTCTTATACCGCATGGCGGACAAAATTTTTTAGAGGCTGTAAGATATTCTCTCCCAATCTCTTCAGGAGAAAGTTTTTATAATTTTCAAGAAATTGCAGATGATCTTATAGATATGAAAATACTTGAAGTTGGCAATAATGCAGAACAGCTTAAAAATATTTGGCAAAGACAATTGATGTTAGTATCTGAAGAAATTTTCAAAAACACAAAAGATTATCTAAGCCAAAGGGAAGGAGCATCTCTGAGAACTTTTGAATATCTTTCTTTATAACTTTAAAAAAGGTTCTCTCATAAACATCCAAATAAAAAGTAATTATTTTTTTTTAATATAAGGGTGTATTATTTATTTTCTTAGGGGACCAATGAAATTTATCACGGCGATCATAAAACCAATTAAGCTGGAAGAAGTCCGCGCAGCTCTTTCAGAAGTAAATGCTCTTGGAATGACCGTTACAGAGGTGAAGGGATTTGGTCGGCAAAAGGGTCAAACAGAATTATATCGAGGAACAGAGTACCGCAATGATTTTTTGCCAAAAACAAAGATCGAGCTTGCCGTCAAAGATGAAGATACTGAATCGGTAATAAGCGCTATCTCTTCTGTATCAAACACTGGCAAAGTAGGAGATGGAAAAATCTTTGTTTATGATCTTGAAAAAGCTGTCAGAATTAGAACGGGAGAAACTGGAGAAGAAGCTCTTTAAGTTAGTTTTTTTTCTGCTTCTTCTTTAGCCCATTTGTAATTAGCTTTTCCATTTGGAGCTCTCATTACTTCTTCAACAAACAGCACTTGTTTAGGAAGCTTATATCCAGATAACTGTTCTCTAGTAAAATCTATCAACTCTCCTTCATCTAAAGTACCGTTTGGCTCTATAGAAGCAAGAGCTACAACTCTTTGACCAAATTTTTCATCTTCAAGGCCAACTACTAAACAATCATAGACATTAGGATGTTTCTTGACAGCTTCTTCAACTTCTTCAGGGTATACTTTTTCTCCCGCTGTATTAATACAATTACTCCCTCTTCCAAGAAGATTGATTGTCCCATCAGCATTGATGGTAGCGTAGTCGCCTGGGAAGCTGTACCTGACTCCATTAACTTCTTTAAAAGTTTCGGCAGATTTCTCCTCATCTTTAAAATATCCCTCGGGAACGAGTCCGCTTGTACCTATTTTTCCCATAACGCCACTACCAGGCTCTACCTCATTTCCATCATCACTTAAAACTATCACACCAGGATTTAGAGAAAATTTTGCAGTTTTTGCTGGTGTTTCTCTGTTTGATACAGAAGAGCCCATTCCTCCTTCTGAGGAACCCATAGCATCATAAAGAGTCATGTCATGCATCTCAAGCAAACCATCTTTGATTTCTGAGCTCCACATTACCCCACTGGAGATCATCGCTCTCAAACTAGAGATATCGTAAAAATTAGATTTTGCTTTAGCTTGCTTAAGTTCTTCAAGTAAGGGTTTGGCAAAAGCATCGCCTACTATTACCAAACTATTAACTTTATGTTTTTCAACCTCGGACCACACACTTTTTGGGTTTAGTCCCAAATCACTAATTGTGACTACAGAGCCACCACTAAACATTGGCAAAAAAGCACCTAACCACATACCCGTTCCGTGCATCAAAGGGCAAGCAGGCATACTCACAGAAAGTTTATTACTTTCTTTTGCTTGTTTTACGATTTTTTCTAAGTCATTAATATCCTCTGGGACTTCAAAACCCATTGCGAAGGCAGTCTTAAGCATAGACGGGATAAAACTTCCATGTTTGTACATAACTCCCTTAGGCATACCCGTGGTTCCTCCAGTGTAAAGCATGTAAATATTTTGATCTGTCCTGTCGAATCGTTTTTGTTCTTTTGCGCTGGAAATTGAGTTTTCGTAATCAATGGCTCCTTGCATAAGAGGCTCTGTCCCATCGTCAATTTGAATATATGCTTTAATTTTAGGCAATTGATCCTTGATGGTTTTTATTCTGTCAGCATAACAACCCTGAAAAAAAACTGCTTCAGCATCAGAATTATCTAGAAGATAAATCAACTCGTTCTCTTTGTATCTATAATTTACATTAATAGGCACTCCTTCAATTTTAAAAACTCCATACTGAGCTTCTAGATACTCATTGGAATTATGGAGATAAATTCCTACTTTAGAGTCTGAGGTCAATCCATACTCTTCAAGAATAGTAGCTATTTTAGCTGCCTTAGAATCAAACGAAGACCAACTTATTTTTTTATCTCCATTGACCAAAGCAATTTCATCGCCAACTGTATCAGCAACCCTTTCCCAAACGTTTGCAAATTGCATAGACATCTTTATCTCCCTTTGAACTTTAATTACCCTAAAATAAAACCAAAAAAACGTGAATAAAGCAATTTCTATTTTAGGGCCCACTCATTGCGGCAAGACCGAGCTTGCGATAGAAATTAATAAGCATTTTCCATCAAAAATAATAAGCGTTGATTCTGTTCAGATATATAAAGGTGCAAATATCGGTAGCAGCAAACCTGAACGAGAGATCCTTGAAAAATTTCATCATGGGTTAATTGATATTAAAGACCTTGAGGAAGATTTTTCAGTTAGAGATTTTCTTATTGAAACTTCTAATGAATTAATAAATTTTGATCAAGATTTAATATTTGTTGGTGGAACCATGATGTATTTTTATTCATTATTCAATGGCATATCTAAATTACCTAAAAAGAATATTAAATTTAGAGAAAAGGCTGAAGAAGAGGCTAAAAATAATGGTTGGAAATTGATGCATAAAAGGCTGAGTGAAATGGATCCCGATGCTGCAAAAATAATAAAAGATACCGACTCACAAAGAATACTCAGAGCATTAGAAGTCAACCATCTATCAGAAAGTACTTTTAGTGAGCTCAAGAGTCTTAAAGAAAAAAGCGTTATTCAAGATTATCAAAAATTCTCCTTCGCGATTATGCCAAGGTGCAAAAAAACTTTTAAAAATGAATTAAAAGAAAGATTTAAAACAATGCTTAATGCGGGTTTAATCGAAGAAACAAAAAATATATTAGAAAACAGCGCCGGAAAAAGAATAAAAGTTCTCGAGACGGTAGGTTACAAAGAAGTAGTAGACTTCTTAGGAGATAAAATTTCTTATGAAGAAATGATTGAGTTAGCTACCAATGCAACTTATAAACTGGCTAAAAGACAAATAACTTGGCTTAAAAAATTTAATTTAGATAAAACATTCTATTCAGATGAAGATGATAAGGTTATGAAGATTCTATCTATCATCAAAAATTGAATTCCATTATTTCCTTTAACATCTTAGAATAGTTTTATGTCATGGAATGATCAAGGAAATAACAATGGTTCAAGAGATCCATGGGGCAGAAATAATCCTCCCCCAGATATTGATGAACTAATAAAAAAATTTAGAGCCCAGATTAATTCTATTTTCGGAGGGGGATCAGGTGATGGAGATGGGAGTTTTAAAAAAATTCTACCTTCGGTATTGATTGCAATAGTCTTGTTATACTCAATTTTCGGTATTTACACGGTTGACGCACAAGAAGAAGCCGTCATCTTAAGGTTTGGAAAATATTCCACCACAAAAGGACCTGGGATTCATTGGAATCCGCCATTTGTAGATAACCGATTCATTGTGAATACAGAAAAACTATTCACTCACACCACTAACTCTTCAATGTTAACAAAAGACGAAAATATAGTTAATGTTGAGGTCGCTGTTCAATATAAAAGATCTAATCCAGTTTTTTTTCTTTTAGAAGCTTCAGCTCCGGAAGACAGCTTAGCTCAAGCCTCTGAGGCAGAATTAAGACACGTTGTGGGAAGCACTACAATGGACAGCACCCTTACCGTAGGAAGGGAGCAAATAGCTATGGATGTTAAATCTAGACTACAAACTAGATTAGACACTTATAAAACTGGAATTGAAGTGGTAGCAGTTTCAATTAGGGAATCCAGACCACCAGAAGCAGTGAAAGAGGCTTTTGATGATGTTGTAAAAGCAAGGGAAGATGAAGTCAGACTTAGAAATGAGGCTGAGACCTATGCAAATGAGGTTGTTCCAATAGCAAGAGGTGAAGCTAAAAGAGCCATCGAGGATGCTGAGGGTTATAAACAAAAAGTGATATCCGAAGCTGAAGGAGAAGCATCCCGATTTGATCAACTTCTCGTTGAATATTCAAAATCTCCAGAAGTTACTAGACAAAGATTATATTTAGATGCGGTTCAATCTGTTATGAATAACAGCACCAAGGTGATGATTGATATTAAAGAGGGTAATAACATTTTATATCTTCCTCTAGATCAAATTGCGGCAGCTTCACTAGATCCAAATAGGCGATCTAAAGACGAATCTCCATCATCTACATCTCCAACAACTCTTGGATCAGATATTCAAGAGATTACTGATCGGGTTATTGAAGAATTAAGACGAAGACAAGACAGAAGGTAGTATGAAGTCATTAAACCTAAATTTAGGAATTGCCACTCTAATTATAATAGTCATTCTTAGCAATGTCGTTTACATAGTAAATGATAAACAGACTGCGATTTTGCTAAGGTTTGGAGAAATTGTAGAGCCAAAAATAGATCCTGGCTTGCATTTTAAAATCCCTATTTATCATACAGTTAAAAAATTCGACTCAAGAGTTTTGACTTTAGACGCTTTGCCACAGCCTTATTTTACCGCTGAAAAGAAGAGACTTATTGTTGATGCTTTTGTCAAATGGCGCATTACTAACAACGAACAGTTTTACATAACTTCATCTGGAGGACAGTTAAGTGCAATGAGAACTTTGCTGACTCAAAGGGTAGATGAGGGCTTAAGGAACCAATTTGGTACTAGGACTGTCCAAGAAGTAGTTTCTGGTGAACGAGATGAATTGATGAACATTTTAACTACTGATCTCAATACTGTAGCAGCTGGAGAACTTGGCATTGAAGTTTTAGACGTTAGAGTTAAAAAAATTGAATTACCATCAGAAGTAAATGAATCCGTTTACAACAGGATGAGAACAGAAAGAGAAAGACTTGCTCAAGAGCTTCGTGCTCAAGGCACAGAAATAGCTGAAGGTATTCGTGCAAATGCAGATCGTGAAAGAACCATTATTCTTGCAGAAGCTTACAAAACTGCAGAAGAACTTAGAGGTAATGGAGATGCAAAAGCAACTGGTGTCTATGCAGATGCCTACAACAAAGATCCTGAATTTTATGAGTTCACTAGAAGTTTAAAAGCCTATCAATCTACTTTTGAAAACAAATCTGACGTACTTCTTATTGATCCCGATAGCGATTTTTTCAAGTACTTGGATAGTTCCAAAGGCAAAAAATCAGAATAAATTAAAATGTCCACGTCCAACTCAGGTCTTCCAGATGGTACGGAAGATTTTGTAGGTGCTAAAGCTAAGGAACTAGAAAATCTTCGCTCACAATTTCTAAATTATTTTTATAAAAATGATTGTGAACTTGTCATACCTTCTTTGATTGAATTTTCTGAGACTATTGGAGGAAACGCTAATGCTTCTCTGAAGAATTATGCTTACAGCTTTTCTGATGAAAATTTAAAAGATATTTCTATAAGACCTGATATCTCTCAACAAATAGCTAGGATTGATCTTCAACAAGGTACGAAAAATAAAAAGAAATACTGTTATTTTGGAGAGACTTTAAGAAAGACCAAAGACTCATTAACAAAATCAAAAATTGCTTACAAAACAGGTGTAGAAATTTTTGGAAAAATTACAATTTCTGAAGAAATAGACCTGATAAAACTTATGTTAGTTAGCTTGAAAAAAACCGGGAAATATAAATTGACTATTTCATTGGGTAGAACAGAACCCATGGCAGAACTTCTAAATAGTCTAGGTTTATCTTTTAATGAAAAGAGAATACTAAAAAAAATCATCTCATCTAAATCAAAAACAGATCTTAAAGAATTTTTTAATTCCAATGGTTTGAAAAATAAAGATTTATCAGAGATAAAAAACCTTATGGAAGTTAATGGAAAAATTGAATGTCTTAAATATTTAAAGAAGCATAAAAACAAAGTTTTTCGAGATTCTGCAAGAAAAATAGAAAGAATAGTTAAAATTCTGCCATCTTCAATTGACTATCATTTGGATTTTTCAGATTTTCCAGGATTCGATTATCACTCTGGATTAGTTTTCTCAGTTCATGTTTTTGGATTTGGTTTTTCTATCGCAAAGGGCGGACAATATAAAAGTATACAAAATAATATTGAACGAGAAGCAATTGGTTTCGATGTTAATGTGTCTTCACTTACTAAATTAAATCAATAAATATGACTCTTTCGAATACAGCTATTTTAGGACTGCAATGGGGAGATGAAGGAAAGGGTAAAATTGTAAATTTCCTGGCAGGTAATTTTGGCGCAGCTTGTAGATATCAAGGTGGTCATAACGCTGGCCACACATTAATTATAGATGGAAAAAAAATTGTCCTTCATCTTCTTCCCTCATCAATTTGTCATAATGATTCATTATCTCTAATCGGAAAAGGCGTAGTCATTTCATATGAAGCTCTTTTTTCTGAAATAGATGAAATTAGCAATGTGACTTCGGGTATTACGGACAGATTAAAAATAAGTCCTGCCTGTGTCTTGATTCAGCCTTATCATCAACTAATAGATCTTTATAAAGAAAAATCTAATAGTCAGAAAACCATTGGAACTACATTAAGAGGCATAGGACCTGCATACGAAGATAAGGTTGCTAGAAGAGCTATCAGGGTTGTCGATACGCTCAGTGAAAATAAACTCAGACCTTTACTAGAAGAAACTTTAGACTTTTATAATTTTTCAATAGAAAAATTCTTTGGCAAAGAAGCTTTGTCCTTAAATAGCTTAATAGATGAAAACCTAGTATTTGGTGAGAAAGTAAAACCAATGCTAGCTGACGTATCGATGCTAATAAAAAAACTCAACGAGCAAGAAAAATCAGTTTTATTTGAAGGCGCTCAAGGAACTTTATTAGATATTGATCAAGGTACATATCCATTTGTTACTTCAAGTAACTGTTCTCCATCTGGCATTGCAGCTGGAGCAGGCTGTGGACCCTTAGATGTGGGAAATATTTTAGGTGTTGTAAAAGCATATGTCACTCGAGTTGGAGAAGGACCAATGCCAACTGAAATTTACGATGACCTTGGAGAATATATTGCTAAAACGGGTGGCGAGGTTGGTGCAACTACAGGAAGGCCGAGAAGATGCGGTTGGTTTGATGCAGTTCTAATGAAAAGAATTATTCAAACAAATAGCATTTCAGGGCTATGTCTCACAAAAATAGATGTTCTGGATGGACTTGATGAAATAAAAATATGCAAAGCATATGATTCTAGTAGCGATTCTATTTTTGGCGAGTGCATGGACTTAGAGAATGTAAATCCCATATATGAGAATCTTTCAGGGTGGAAATCTCCAACTAAAAATCTTACTAACTATGGAGAATTACCTGATGAAGCAAAAAACTTCATCTCTTACATAGAAGATATCTGTGAGGTGCCTGTAAAAATTATTTCTACTGGACCTGATGATCAAAGTACCATTGTTAGATAACAGGACTATTCTTGATCGCTTTATCCAAAATTGCATTAATGAATTTATGACTGGAATTTTGTCCAAATTTTTTAGCTAGTTTTATTGCTTCATTAATAATAATCGGCTTATCCAATTGAGATAAAGAAATTTCATACAAAGCTAAATATAAAATAGAAAGTTCAATTTCTCCTATTCTTGAAGAAGGAATATTTGAAAATTTTGTTATCGTTTCTAAAAACTTTTGTTCTAAATTTTTTATATCTTTAACTATTTGTCCAACTTTATCAGTGTTTAAATTTTTTTGAGTTTGTTTAAGTTCTTTCAAAACCTTTGTGTTGGAATCACCGGAAATGGTTTTTTGATAAAGAGCTTGAATGACCAACTCTCTTGTTTTGGTAGGTGATGGACTAGCTTTCACTTTATTTTATTGAGAGTGTCTAAAACACTTAGGGCAGACATTGCAAATTCAGATCCTTTGTAAGCAGCTCTTTCCTTTGCCTCATTTTCATTATTAGTTGTTAAGATGCCAAAAATAATAGGAGTATTTTTACTCAAAGATGTTTCCAAAACTTTATCACTGATACTTTGGGAAATAATCTCAAAATGTGGTGTCTCTCCTTTAATGATGCAGCCAAGCAAAATAATTGCATCATAGTTCTCACAAAGAGTTTGAGCGATGAGGGGCAATTCATAAGCTCCCGGAACAATAAACGAATGTTTTTCTAGGTCATACTCGTTCAGTTTAGAAAGACAGTCTTCGAACATTGGCTTGATTATTTCTTCATTCCAATTCGTGCTCACTACTGCAATTCTGACATGCCTTAAATCCGAAGAAGGTTTATCTATATCTATCTTTGAAGTTTTCATTTTTTTAGGTATTCAGTTACTTCTAGGTCAAATCCAGATAAAGATGGATATCTTACTTCTGAGCCCATTAATTTTATTTTTTTGACTCCTAAATCTCTTAGTATTTGTGATCCTATGCCAATTCTTCTGGGATCATTATTAGGAATAGTTACCCTTTTTTTCTTTGAAGAATTTATTTCTTTAAATTCATCCTCTTTTTTATTTTCTCCATCGATAAGCAAGATAATTCCTTTACCTGCGTCGTTTATTTTTTTCATAGCATCCGACACTGACCATCTTGCACCAAATTCATTGATGTTTAGCAAATCATGAAAGAAATTACTTTGCTGAACTCTTACTAAGGTCGGACTATTTTTTGAAATTTTTCCCTTTAGCAGTACCATGTGAGTTTCATCAAAAATGAGATCTTTGTATAAAATAAGATTGAATTTTCCGTATTCCGTCTTTACTGACTTTTGCTCAATTCTCTCCACAGTTTTTTCATTCAAAATTCTATAGTTAACTAGATCAGCAATAGTTCCTATTTTAAGATTATGTCTTTGGCTAAAATCTAGTAAGGCATTTTTACGAGCCATTGTTCCATCTTCATTCATAACTTCACAGATGACAGCTGATTCTGCCAATCCTGCCAATCTGCATAAATCAGTACTACCCTCAGTATGACCTGTACGAGATAAAACTCCGCCTGGAACAGCTCTTACTGGGAAAACATGTCCAGGAGAAACAATATCTATGGCTTTGGCCCTAGCTTTCGAAGCAACGGCAATCGTTCTCGCACGATCAGCTGCAGAAATACCAGTAGTTATGCCTGAGGCAGCCTCAATTGAAATAGTAAAACCAGTACCATGGCCACTTTTATTATCATTAACCATTTGATTTAAATTCAAAGCATTACATTTGTTTTGGCTCATTGCCAAACAGATCAAGCCTCTGGCATGTTTTGCCATAAAATTTATTTTTT
>MDTG01179979.1_pt1 | contig 18340 bp, 17 predicted proteins | sample 811421 | NCBI WGS metagenome assembly MDTG01 (sample SAMN05326645, study PRJNA326480) | marine metagenome | isolation source: seawater | place: Pacific Ocean: South East | collected 2011 | reverse complement strand
CTAATGAGTTTTTTTGATTCATAAAATAGTCAAAATATTCTATATAATATAATTTAATGTCATTTAATACTTTTGGAAAGATATTTCGCTTTACTACCTGGGGAGAATCCCACGGTATAGCAATAGGTTGTGTGATTGATGGCTGTCCCCCTAATATTACTCTATCTGAAAAAGACATACAAAGAGATATGGATAGAAGAAGACCGGGTAGATCTAAATTTACTTCACAAAGAAAAGAGTGGGATAAGGTGCAAATTTTATCAGGTACGTTTCATGGAAAAACTACTGGAACACCAATTTCTATAATAATTTATAATAAAGATGCACGTTCTAGAGATTATGAAACTATAAAAAATAAATTTAGACCTGGCCATGCTGATTACACATATTTTATGAAGTATGGAATTAGAGATTACAGAGGTGGTGGAAGGCAATCTGCTAGAGAAACTGCATGCCGAGTTGCTGCAGGAGCAGTTGCAAAAACCGTATTAAAAAAACTAATTGGAAAAAAATTTAATATTATTGGTGCTGTTACTCAACTAGGTATACTTGGATGCGACAGAAGTTCATGGAACGAAAAAGAAATTAATAGAAATCCATTTTTTTGTCCTGATAAGAAATCTATTAAACTTTGGGAAAAATACTTGTTATCAATTAGAAAAGCAGGTTCTTCTTGTGGAGCAATTATTGAATTAAGAGCAAAAGGAGTTCCAATTGGTTTAGGTTCTCCAATTTATTCAAAATTAGATGCGGATTTGTCTTCTGCTTTAATGAGTATAAATGCTGTTAAGGGAGTAAATATAGGAGCTGGCATTGGTGTATCAATGTTAAGTGGTGAAGAAAATTCTGATGAAATAAAAAAAATTGGTGGTAAAACAAAATTTAAATCTAACAAAGCTGGAGGAATCTTGGGAGGTATTTCTTCTGGCCAAGATATTATTGCGTCTTTCGCCGTAAAACCGACTTCATCAATTTTGAATACCAGAGAAACTATAAATAAAGCAGGAAAAAATACAAAAATCTCAGTTAAGGGCAGACATGACCCATGCGTTGGAATTAGAGCCGTGCCTATAGGGGAGGCAATGATGTGTTGCGTGATATTAGATCACTTTTTAATGAATAGAGCGCAGTGCGGTTAAAAAATATTTTTACTTTTATTTTTTGCAATAACAACGTTTGAACTTAAAGCATTTTCAACTTTTTCGACAATACTGTCAAAGTCTAATCCCGCTTTTTTATACATTTGTTCGGGAGTGTCTTGATCCAAAAATAAATCTGGTAATATCATTGATCTTATTTTTAAACCTCTATCAAAAATACCTGTTTCTGAAAGCATATGCATAACATGTGAGCCAAAGCCTCCTATCGAACCTTCTTCGATAGTTACTAGAACCTCATGATTAATACTTAAATCCATAATTAATTTTTTATCCAAAGGTTTGGCAAAACGTGCGTCTACAATTGTTGTTGATATTCCTTTGTTTTCTAAAATTGAAGAAGCTTTAATACATTCGTTAAGCCGTGCACCAAAGTTCAATAAAGCAACTTTCTTACCTTCTTTTATAACTCTGCCTTTACCAATTTTTAAAATATCTTTAATATCAGGTAGTTCAACACCAACACCATTTCCTCTTGGGTACCTAAATGCCGAAGGCTTATCATTAATATTTACAGATGTATTAATCATTTTTACAAGTTCAGCTTCATCACTTGCTGCCATTACCACAAAATTCGGAAGTGTCGCTAAATAGGTAATATCGAATGATCCCGCATGGGTTGGTCCATCAGCACCAACCAGTCCAGCTCTATCTATTGCAAATCTAACAGGTAAACTTTGTATAGCAACATCATGCACAACTTGATCGTATGCTCGTTGCAGAAAAGTCGAATAAATAGCAGCAAAGGGCTTGTATCCTTCCGTAGCTAAACCTGCTGCAAATGTCACCGCATGTTGTTCGGCTATACCTACATCAAACATCCTATCAGGAAATTTTTTTCCAAAAATATCCATGCCCGTGCCTGAGGGCATTGCACCTGTAATACCAACAATCTTAGTATCGTTTTCTGCATGTTTAATTAAAGTGTTTGCAAATACTTTGGTATATGACAAACTTTTATTTTTTGGCTTTGATTGTTCACCAGTAACAATATTGAATTTACTTACTCCGTGATATTTATCTCCTGATTTCTCTGCTGGCTCATATCCTTTACCTTTTTTTGTGACAACGTGAACTAAAATAGGACCGTTATATTTTGAATTTTTTACATTTTTTAATACTGAAGTAAGTACATTTAAATCATGGCCATCTATAGGTCCTATATAATAAAAACCAAGCTCGCTAAAAAGCGTTCCTCCAGAAACTATATCTCTAATAAACTCTTCTGCTTTACCTGCTTTATCTTTAAATCTTTTTGAAAATGCAGAAGTAATTAATTTCAATGTTTCTCTTAAACTAAAATATGTTTTTCCTGATAAAAGTCTAGCAAGATAAGAGCTCATAGCTCCAACTGGACGGGCAATAGACATATCATTATCATTTAGTATCACAATTAGTTTTGATTTCATGGCACCCGCATTATTCATAGCTTCATAAGCCATTCCAGCGCTCATAGCTCCATCTCCAATCACCGCCACAACATGGTTAGAATTTTTTGATAATTTTTTTGCTATAGCCATACCCAGTGTAGAAGATATTGAAGTTGAACTATGTGCGGCACCAAAAGGATCGTATTCGCTTTCTGATCTTTTGGTAAAACCAGATAGTCCACCACCCTTTCTTAAAGTTCTAATTTTATCTCTTCTGCCTGTTATAATCTTATGTGGATAAGCCTGATGTCCAACATCCCAAACAATTTTGTCTTTTGGTGTATCAAAAATATAATGAAGAGCTATAGTTAATTCCACGACACCTAAACCAGCACCTAAGTGACCTCCAGTTTCTGAAACTACTTCTATTAATTCTTTTCTAAGCTCCTCAGATAGTTGATATAAATCCTTTTCCTTTAATTTTCTTAAATCAGAAGGATATTTAATTTGATCTAATATATTTTTTGCCATTTAAAATTCTCTTTTTAAAATATAATCAACTGATTGTAGTAAACTGTTAGCTCTTGTTCCATATTTTTTTATATCTTTATCAATCTTATTTTTCAGTTTTTTCGCAAAATTTAAAGTATTTGAGTAACCTAACAAATTTACCAAAGTTGCTTTACCTCTAATCTTGTCTTTACCAGTCATTTTTCCTACTATTTTACTTTCTCCTTTGTGGTCTAATAAATCATCTGCAATTTGGAATAAAAGACCTATATCTAAACCTATTTTCTTTAATGATTTTCTTTTTTTATAATTAAGTCCCTTTATTATTGCAACACTTTCACAACAAAAACCAAAAAGTTCACCTGTTTTCTTCTTTTGCATATTGATAATTTTAGCTTTAGAAACCCTTTTATTTTCAAAGTAAAGATCAAAATATTGTCCTCCTGCTAAGCCAGAATGTCCTGAGCAAATTGAAATACTATGAATTAAATCGCTTTTTATTTTATTAGGTAAACTTAATTTTTTTGAAGATAAAATTTCGTAAGCAAAAGTTAACAATGAATTACCTGCCAACATTGCGGTGGGTTCATCAAATTTTTTGTGTGTAGATAATTTGCCTCTTCTAAAATCATCATCATCCATTGTTGGCAAATCATCATGGATTAATGAATACGAATGGATACACTCTATTGCTGCACTGATAGCAATTAGTTTTTTATAATTAATATTAAAAATTTTTCCAGTATTTACGACTATCGAAGACCTAAATCTTTTTCCTCCAGAAAATAAACCATATTTCATTGGTTTAGTTAAATTTGAATAGACCTTTTGTTTTGAAAAATAATTTTTTAAAAATTTCTCAGTATTTTTTGCATTAATGTTTAATTCTTTGGAAAAATTCTTCATTTATAAATTATTTTTTGATTTTTTTTTTATTTGAGGTCTTTTTGATTTCTACTGCCTTTTTTTTAAACTGCTCATGAATATGTTGGTTTAATTGCAACACCCGTTCATATATATCTATTGATTTTTCTAATTTTGCATCTGGACTTTCAAGTTTTTCAATAATATTGTTTATTTCTGTTTGTGCCTCTTTTATAGACTTTTGTTTTATATCAGCTGGTATATTTTTCGATTTCATATTATATCCGTATACTAATTTATTTATGAAAAATATCTATTTAAATATATATAAGGCAAATAAAACAAATTTATATAAAGCAAAAAAAAACATTGAAAATAATAATGTAATTGGATTGCCAACAGAGACGGTATACGGACTTGCCGGTAACGCTTATTCAAATCAATCCGTAAAGAAAATTTTTACTTTAAAAAAAAGACCAGCCTATAATCCTCTTATAATACATTATAAAAATATAAAAAATCTTAAAAGGGATGCAATAATAAATAGCTCTTTTATTAAATTATACAAGGCCTTATGTCCAGGCCCCATTACATTTATACTTAAAAAAAAACAAAAATCTAAAATTTCATATAAGGCTACTGCAAAAAAAAATACAGTAGCTGTAAGATTTCCAAAGCACCGAGTGGCGAGAAAATTATTAAGTTTATTAAAAGTTCCTCTTGCCGCTCCAAGTGCAAACATATCGTCGAAGTTAAGTCCGACTTCATCAAAAGATGTTGTTGATGAATTTAAAAATAGAATTAAATTCATTTTAGATGGTGGAAGAAGCAAAATTGGTCTTGAATCTACTATTGTAGATTTAACCACAAGTCCAAAAATACTAAGGCCAGGTTTTATAACGGAAAAAAAAATTAGTAATATTTTAAAAAAAGAAATAAAAATTATTATAAAAGTTGGAAAAATAAAAAGTCCTGGCCAGCTTAAATCACACTATTCTCCTGGCATACCTGTTAAAATTAATTCCAAAATTTTTGGAAAAAATGACGCAGTTATTGGTTTTGGCAAAAAGTTTTCTACTAAAAAAAATCATTTTAATTTAAGCAAAAATGGTAACTTGAATGAAGCTGCTAATAATTTATACAGAACATTAAGGAAAATTAAAAATAGTGGTTTTAAATCAATAGTAGTTAATAAACTTCCTAATGTTGGCATTGGTAAAGCTATTAATGATAGATTAAAAAGGGCATCAAATAAATGAGTGAACTTGCAATCGAGATAAAAAATTTAGAAAAATCTTACAATAGTATTGAGGCAGTAAAAAATATAAATTTTAAAATTTACAAAGGTTCGATAGTTGGTCTTTTAGGACCTAATGGTTGTGGAAAAACTACAACTATAGGAATGATGTTAGGGCTTATAAAACCCTCTTCTGGAAGTGTTTTAATTAATGGACAAAATATAGAAAACGAAAATAGCAGAACAAACTTATTGGAAAAAATGAACTTTATTTCTCCTTATGTTGAATTACCAAAAAAACTTACTATTGAAGAAAATCTTAAAGTTTATGGAAGGATGTATGGTGTAAATAATTTGCAAGATAAAATCTCAGATTTAATGAAAGAATTAAATTTGAATGAATTTAAAAAAAGAAAAACTGGAGAACTTTCTTCTGGTCAAAAAAATAGAGTTTCTCTTGCTAAGGCGCTAATTAATGATCCTGAAATACTTCTTTTAGACGAACCAACAGCTAGCCTGGATCCGGATGTCGGTGATTATATTAGAAGCTATATAGAAAATTTTGCATCAAAAAAAAATGCTACTATTTTGTTAGCTTCTCATAATATGAATGAGGTGGAAAGACTTTGTAATGAAGTAATGATGATGAAAAATGGAACAATAATAGATAAAGGAACAAGCGAAAGCTTAATAAGCAAACATGGAAGAAAAAATCTAGAAGAAACTTTTTTAAAGATAGTTAGGGAATAATATGAAATTTCACAGAATGTTTGCTTTGTCTCTCCGTCATCTTTATTTGATAAAGAGCTCCTTTCCAAGAATTTTAGATTTAATTTACTGGCCTACTATACAAATAGTTCTCTGGGGATTTATTTCTCAATTTTTTACTATGTATAGTGATTATTATAATAACACAATTGGTGTAATTTTAAGTTGTGCAATTCTTTACGATTTTTTGTTTAGATCAAGTATAAGTTTTAATATGTTATTTCTTGAAGAAATTTGGAGCAGAAATTTTGTAAATTTATTTGTTGCCCCATTAAAAATCAGCGAAGTAATAACAGCTTTAACATCTACAGCTTTGATTAGAACTCTTATTGGGATTATTCCTGCAATAATACTTATGGGTCCATTATTTGGAGTGTCTTTATTAAAAATGGGACCTCCTTTATTTTTACTTTTTTTATGTCTGTATCTTTTTGGAACAACATTAGGATTGTTAGTGACTTCTGGACTTTTAAGATACGGCCCTGCTTTTGAAAATACAGCTTGGTCCTCTCTATTTCTTTTAGCTCCCCTAGGATGCGTATATTATCCCTTGTCAATTTTACCAGAATGGGTCCAAATATTAGCTAAAGGTTTACCGTTAGTTTACATATTTGAAGAAGCTAGATCTATTTTAGTGAATAATGTGGTAAATTATAGCAACTTGATGACTGCGCTAGCATTAAATTTATTTTATTTTATTTCATCTATTATTATTTTTTATTTAGCTTTTTATGGAGCTCGAAAAAAAGGCACTCTAATTAATATGGGAGAATAAATTTAATGAAACTTTACGACTGCTGTATGTATTTTGATGAAGACATAATGCTTGATATACGTCTTAATGTTCTTAACGAATACGTAGATCAATTCGTAATAGCGGAAGCTACAAGAGATCATTCTGGCAAAGAAAAGAAATTAAACTTTAATCTTAATAAATTTTCAAAGTTTAAAAACAAAATTAAATACATAATTATTGAAGACATTCCTCTAAATGTTAAATCAAAAAAAAAGAACTGGGCTGCAAATCATTGGAGGGATCAATACCAAAGAAATTGTTTAGTTAGAGGATACGAAAATAGCGACGATAATGACTTAATAATGATATCAGATATTGATGAAATACCTGATCCCAAAAAAATCAATGAATTTAAAATTAAAAATAAATATGCATGCTTTATGCAGAAAAATTTTCAATCTAAGTTAAATTTACTTAACATAACTGACAAACATTGGATGGGAACCAAAATTTGTCAAAAAAAATATTTAAAATCGCCGCAGTGGTTAAGAGACATAAAAACTAAAAAAAGACCTTTTTGGAAATTTTATAAACCAAAAGAACCTCAGCTTATATATGATGGCGGCTGGCATTTTAGCTTTTTAAAAAAACCTAAAGATATTGCTAAAAAAATTAAAGCTTACTCTCACCAAGAGTTTAATAAAGATGATTTTGTTGATGAAAAAAAAATAGCTAAAAGAATAGAAAATAAAGAAGATTTGTTTAATCGAAATTATAAATATGAAAAAGTTATAATAGATGAAAGTTACCCTAAATATATTTACGATAACAAGTTGATGTTAAAGGAATGGATAATTTAAATGGTGCGCCCGGAAGGAGTTGAACCCTCAACCTTCTGGTCCGAAGCCAGACGCTCTATCCAATTGAGCTACGAGCGCTTTAGGAATTATTTTATATCATATAGAGTAAAAAATGGAAAAAAAAGTATTTCAATTAGGTGAAAGTGATTATTTTATCACTAATCGTATAGATAAATTTTTACAACTTAAACTTACTGATCTTAGTCGAACTAAAATTCAAAAATTAATACATGAGGGATTTGTTAAAATTAACAATCAAATAGTAAAAGAAACTTCAAAAAAAATAAAAAAAGATGACAAAATAGAAATAGTTTTTCCACCACCAAAAGAAACAAATATCAAATCAACAAAAATGAATTTAAATATTCTATATGAAGATGATGATATTATTGTATTAAATAAAGAACCTGGAATAGTTGTCCATCCAGGTGCTGGTAATCATGATAATACTATTGTTAACGGACTTTTATTCCATTGCAAGAATAATCTTTCTGAAGTTGGAGGAAAATTACGGCCTGGTATTGTTCATAGAATTGATAAAGATACCAGCGGGGTAATAGTTATAGCAAAAAATGATCAGGCCCATATTTATCTTTCTAAACAATTTAGCGAACATTCTATAAAAAGAATTTATGAAACTTTAATTTGGGGATCTTTAAGACCCTTAAATGGAAAAATAAACGAAAATATTTCAAGAAGTATTAGAAATAGGCAGCTTATGGCTGTTTCAAAAAATAAAGGAAAAAAAGCTATTACTAACTATAAAACTTTAAAAGTTTTTAAAAATATAAATTTACCTAAAATAAGTTTAGTAGAATGTAAATTAGAGACAGGAAGAACGCATCAAATTAGAGTGCATATGAATTTTAAAGGTAATCCTATAATAGGTGACAAGTCCTACGGAAAATCAAAAATAAAGTTTAAAAAAATTGATAAAAATGTTGAAAAAAATTTAAAGAATTTTAATAGACAAGCATTGCATGCAAAAAGCTTAGGGTTTATTCATCCTAAAACTAAAAAAGAAATTTTTTTTCAAGCAGATAGACCTAAAGATTTTGATATGCTTGTTAAAAACCTTAAAAAAGCTAGCATTTAGCTACCTTGTATTTGCCTTAATTTAATAATACATATCCTCTACATCATGACTACAAAAACTGTTGATATGAAGTTACCTTCGATACAGCTGGAAGGCAGCCTTTCAAGTTATTTAGAACAAATTAAAAAATTTCCTATGCTTTCTTCGGAAGAGGAATACATGCTAGCAAAAAGGTGGCGAGATAGAGGTGATATCAAATCTGCACAAAAATTAGTAACAAGTCATTTAAGATTGGTTGCTAAAATTGCTATGGGTTATAGAGGTTATGGTTTGCCTGTAAGCGAATTAGTTTCTGAAGGAAATATTGGACTAATGCAAGCAGTTAAAAAATTTGATCCTGAAAAAGGATTTAGATTAGCTACATATGCAATGTGGTGGATAAAAGCATCTATACAAGAATACGTTTTAAGGTCTTGGAGTTTAGTAAAAATGGGAACAACTACCGCACAAAAAAAACTTTTTTTTAATTTAAAAAAAATTAAAAATCAATTATCAGCTAATGATAGTGGTGACCTTAAACCAGAACATGTAAACGAAATATCAAAAAGATTAAATGTAAATAAAAGTGAAGTTATTTCTATGAATAGGAGAATGCTTGGAAAAGAAAAGTCGCTTAATACGCCTATAAATGAAGAGGGTGGAGCTGAATGGCAAGATTGGATAGTTGATAATAAACTTGATCAAGAACTTAAATATTCTCAAGATCAAGAATTAAAAAAGAGAAAAAAACTGATGGATCAATCAATAGATATTTTAAATCCAAGGGAGAAAGAAATATTAACAGCTAGAAGATTATCTGAAGAGGTAGCTACGCTAGAAGAATTAAGTAAAAAGTATAAAGTTAGCAGAGAAAGAATTAGACAAATAGAAACAAAAGCTTTTGAAAAGCTACAAAAAGCAATGTTAAATGCTTCCAAATCCAGTAACTTGCTTCCATCTAATTAAAATTTAAATTTTAAAAGGGTTTTCAATAAGAATAGATTCTTTTCGTTCAGGTCCTGTAGAAATGCTTGAAACTTTTGTTTCAAGAAATTTTTCAAGCTCTTTTATATAAATTTTTGCATTTTCAGGTAATTTATTAAAATCCTTTATACTTTTAGTAGGAGACTTCCAGCCTTTAAATACTTTGTATACTGGTTTAACTTTTAATTGATCGTCTACTGCTGCAGGCAAATAATCTATTTTGTTTCCATTTAACTCATAAGAAATACACATTTTTATTTCATCTAATTCATCAAGAACATCTAATTTGGTAAGTGCTATTCCATTTATTCCTGAAATTTTTATGCTTTGCTTTACAAGAACCCCATCGAACCAACCGCATCTTCTTTTTCTACTAGTTACAGTTCCAAATTCCTTTCCTTTAGTTCCTATTAATTCGCCAATTTTATTATTTAATTCTGTCGGGAAAGGCCCTTGTCCCACTCTTGTTGTATAAGCTTTTGTTATTCCTAAAACATAATTTATATTACTTACACCACAGCCTGAACCTGTTGCAGCGGCAGAAGCTACTGTATTAGAAGAGGTTACGAAGGGGTAAGTACCATGATCAACATCAAGCAAAATGCCTTGAGCACCTTCAAATAATATTTTTTTTTGCTCTAACTTATATTCTTCTATTTTTTTCCATACAGGTTTAGAAAATTTTAATATCTCTGGAGCTATTTTTAATAAATCTTTTTTCAGTTGATCTTTTTTAAAAGTATCTTTTCCTAGACCTTTTCTTAATACATTATGGTAATTAAGTGCAATTTCTAATCGCTGATCCAAATTTTTTTCTGAAGCTAAATCTATAACTCTTATTGCTCTTCTTCCAGCTTTATCCTCATATGCTGGTCCGATCCCTCTTCTTGTTGTTCCTATTTTAGACTTACCTGCAGCATCTTCTCTTATGCCATCTAGCTCTTTGTGATAAGGCAAAATAAGATTTGAAGATTCGGAAATGATTAAGTTGCTTTCACTTACATTTATTCCTTTTGATTTTATTTCTTTAATTTCATCTATTAGCGCCCAAGGATCAATGACAACTCCATTTCCAATAATTGAAACTTTATTTTTTCTTACTATTCCAGATGGTAATAATCTTAATTTATATGTAACTCCGTCAATTACTAAAGTATGACCTGCATTGTGCCCCCCTTGGAAACGGACAACTATATCTGCTTCACTTGAAAGCCAATCAACTATCTTACCCTTGCCTTCATCTCCCCACTGTGAACCTACAACAACTACATTTTTCATTATCTAAATTTTTTATTTATTAAAATTGAATTTAAATGGTTAATTGGACCATGGCCTTTACCATAATTAAGGTTAGATCCTATTGCCTGGTTAACATATTTAATTCCTAACTCACAGGACTTCTTTAAAGGTTTTCCACATGATAAAAAAGTTGTGATAGCACTTGATAAAGTACATCCAGTTCCATGGGTATTTTTTGTTTTGATCTTTTTGTTTTTAAAAATTTTTATTTCTTTTTTATTTAATAAAATATCTTCAATATATTTAGCGTTTGTATGACCACCCTTAATCAAAACATTTTTAGCTCCCAAATTAAGTAAAACACTAGCAGCGTCAATCATATCATCTAATTTTTTGATTTTAATTTTTGTTAAAATTTCTGCTTCGGGAATATTGGGTGTAATTAAGTATACTTTTTTAATTAATTTATCTTTTAAAGTTTTAATAGCCGATTGATTTATTAATCTAGCTCCACCTTTCGCAACCATGACTGGATCTAAAACAATTTTAGAACTTTTTATTTTTCCTAAAGCATTTATAACCGAATTAATTACCTGAGATGAATGAAGCATACCAATTTTTATTCCATTAGGTTTAATATCTTTGCATGTAAATAAAATCTGTTTAGTAATATCTTTAGGATTAATAGAAATTACAGATTTTATACCGGTCGTATTTTGAGCAGTTACAGCAGTAATGGCAGTCATTGCATAACCCCCTAAAGAAGTAACTGTCTTTATATCAGCTTGAATCCCAGCTCCACCCGAAGAGTCAGAGCCTGCTATAATCAAAATTTTAGATTTAGGTTTCAATTTTTTTAAATTATCGATCGTTTAATTATTTTTATACATTTTAAAATTAAACTTCTATCATAAGATTCACCCATAATCCTAATTTTTGGTTCTGTTCCAGACTTTCTAACTAAAAGTCTTCCGTTATAACCCATGAGCCTATTTGCTTTTTTGATTGCTTTTTTACTTTTGGTTTTATTAATTACATTCTTATCTTTTACAGTAATATTTTCCAAAATTTGTGGCAATGGTCTAAAGACATTTAATATGTTGCTAGCCTTTTTCCCTTTTCTTAATGAGAACAAGACTTCTAGCGCCACAAGTAACCCATCGCCAGTAGTAGCGAACTTACCTAAAATTATATGCCCAGACTGTTCTCCACCTAAATTAAAATTTAATTTTTTCATTTTTTCTTTTACATATCTATCACCAACTTTTGATCTAAAAAATTTAATTTTTTCATTTTTTAAAAAAACCTCTAAACCCAAATTTGACATGTCGGTACCAATCACTCCTCCTTTTAAAATTTTTTTTAATTTCCATCTGCGTGCAAGCATGCCAATAATTTGATCTCCATCTATAATCTTACCTTTCTCATCACACATTATGATTCTGTCAGCATCACCATCAAATGCTATTCCAACATGTGCTTTAAACTTTTTAACAGCAGATTGAATTTTAGATGGGTATGTAGAACCACATTTTTCATTAATATTAAAACCATTAGGTCTTACACCAATTGAAATTACTTTAGCTCCTAATTCTTTCAACAACTTTGGGGCAGCTTTGTAACAAGATCCATTAGCACAATCTAAAACTATTTTTGTGCCTTTAAGATTAAAATTAATAGGAAAATTTTTTCTTAATATTTTTATATATCTATCATTACCATCCTCTAATCTTTTCACTCTACCTAATAATTTAGGATTGGTAAGTTGTTTAGTATTTTTTGCATCTATTAATTTTTCAATTTTTTTTTCAATTTTATCAGATAACTTCATTCCATCTGGCCCAAATAATTTTAATCCATTGTCGTAATATGGGTTATGAGATGCGGTAATCATTATACCCATATTAGCCTTCATAGATTTTGTTAGCATTGCAAGTCCATTGGTTGGTAAAGGCCCTAGAGTAAAAACATGCATTCCTCCTGATACTAGTCCTGAAACTAATGCAGGTTCTAGTGTATAACCTGACAACCTTGTGTCTTTTGCTATGATTGCTATTTGTTTAGTTTTTTTTTGATTCTTAAAGTATGTCCCTGAGGCTAGACCAAACTTAAAAAACTTTTCACCAGTAATATTTCCTTGATTAACGGTTCCTCTAATACCGTCTGTTCCAAAGTACTTATTGTTCATGAATTAATTCGTATTTAAAATTTTATTAAAAACTAAAATCCCTTGATAAATTTCTTTAACATTATGCACTCTGAATAACTGAACTCCTTGCGAAAGTCCATACAACACTGATGCTAATGTACCACCTGTTCGATCCTGAGTATCAAATTTTGTTACGATATGTTCAATAAACCTTTTTCTAGAAGTTCCAATTAATATTGGGCATCCTAAACTATGGAATATAGAAATTTTAGACATAATTCGCAAATTATGATTTATATTTTTTCCAAAACCTATTCCTGGATCTACAATAATAAGATTTTTACTATAATTTTTTTTTTCACAAAAATTAATTTTTTCTTCGAAAAAATCGTAAATATCTAACAACGCATCTACATATTTTGGATTTTTTTGCATTGTTTGTGGAGTTCCTTGCATATGATGTAAAATAAAAGGAATTTTATTAGAGCTAATAATATTAAAAGATTTTTTATCATAACCTAGACCTGAAACATCATTAACTATGTTGATACCTAAATTTATACCTTTTTTCATTACTTGAGATTTTCTTGTATCTAAAGAAATGGGAAATTTTGAAAAATTTTTTTTTATTTTAGATATAACTTTTTTAATTCTTTTCCATTCTTCGTTTTCACCTACTGTTTTTGAATTTGGTCGAGTTGATTCTCCGCCAATATCTATTATTGATGCTCCCCCATTTATCATTTTTTTAGCTTGATTATATGCAGCACTTTCTTTTAGAAATAGACCACCATCTGAAAAACTATCTGGAGTGACATTTAGAATGCCCATAATTTTTGGCTTATCAAATTTTATTTTGGAAATACTTTTTCTGTTAGCAGTTATTTTTTTTAAATCTGATTTAACTACTTCTTTTTTTTTCTTATTTAAATAATTTATTTCTTTAATAGAGTATAATTTGCTTTGAATAGAGCCTTTTTTTCTTTCAAATACTTCTAATTGATCAAAGGCGATGTTTGGATTTGATCCTAACTTTAATGCATTTTTATTTTTAATGAGTTTTTTTGCGTAATTTCCATAATAGAAATTACACGGCCTTGTGTAATATTTTCGCATTAAAAACTAAAGGGCAGGTTTAGGTTTTAAACCCAAAGATCCTAATGCTGAAGTTTCCTCTTGATTTTTATCTTCAGCATCTTTTTCCCTGCTTGGTTGGGTATTTTTTAAAATTAAATCTTTTATTTCATCACCACTTAGCGTTTCATAAATTAGTAAAGCTTTAGCTAATTTATGCAAATCATCTATTTTTTCTGTTAAAATTTTCTTTGCCCTATTATATCCTGCGTCTACAATTTTTTTAACTTCAATATCAACTTTTTTTGCTGTTTCTTCAGACATATGTTCTTGTCTAGCTATTTGTCTTCCAAGAAAAATTTCGTCTTGATTAGCTCCATAAGAAAGAGGGCCAAGCTCATTGCTCATACCAAATTTTGTAACCATATCTTTAGCTAATGCTGTTGCCATTTGAATATCGGAAGATGCTCCTGATGTAACTTTGTTGTGACCAAAAATTATTTCTTCCGCAACTCTTCCTCCCATTGCCTTAGAAATGTTTGCTTCCATATATTCTCTTGTATGTGAATATTTATCTCTTTCAGGTAAAGTCCATACTACACCTAAAGCTCTGCCTCTTGGAATGATTGTTGCCTTATGAATCGGATCAGAAGCTTTTTCATTTAAAGCTACTATTGCATGACCCCCTTCATGATATGCTGTTAATTTTTTATCATCTTCAGTCATTACCATAGATCTTCTTTCTGCACCCATCATTACTTTGTCTTTGGCTTCCTCAATATCAGACATTGTTACAATTCTTTTATTTTTTCTTGCTGCCAATAAAGCTGATTCATTAACAAGATTTGCTAAGTCAGCACCTGAAAAACCAGGCGTACCTCTTGCAATTGTTCTTAATTTAACATCGGGTCCTGTATTAATTTTTTTAATATGAACTTTTAAAATTGCTTCTCTTCCAACTATATCAGGATTAGCAACAACTACTTGTCTATCGAATCTACCTGGTCTCAGTAAGGCAGGATCTAAAACATCTGGTCTATTAGTTGCTGCAATTATTATTACTCCTTCATTGGTATCAAAACCATCCATCTCTACTAACAATTGATTTAAAGTTTGTTCTCTTTCATCATTTCCACCACCAAGTCCAGCTCCTCTGCTTCTTCCTACAGCATCGATTTCGTCTATAAAGATTATGCAAGGAGCATTCTTTTTTCCTTGCTCCATCATGTCTCTTACTCTTGAAGCTCCAACTCCAACAAACATTTCAACAAAATCTGAACCCGATATTGTAAAAAAAGGTACATTAGCTTCACCAGCTATCGCTTTTGCGAGCAAAGTTTTTCCTGTTCCGGGTGGACCTATCAATAAGGCTCCTTTTGGAATTTTACCTCCAAGTCTTCGAAATTTTCTTGGGTCTTTTAAAAATTCAACAATTTCTTCTACTTCTTCTTTGGCTTCTTCTATACCCGCAACATCATTAAAGGTAACTTTTCCTCTAGCTTCTGATAATAATTTTGCTTTGGATCTTCCAAATCCCATAGCGCCGCCTCTACCACCTTGCATTTGACGCATAAAAAATATCCATACCCCTATTAGCAGTAACATCGGAAACCATGATACAAGCACACCAACAAGTGAAGGCATTTTATCTTCTAGCGGTGAAGCTGTTATGCTCACACCTTTACTAGTTAATCTTTCAACTAAATTAGGATCATTAGGTGCATAGGTATTAAATACAGTGCCATCAGATAACACACCCTCAATATTATCTCCTCTAATTTCGACCTGCACAACTCTACCGTCTTCAACGTTTTCTAAAAAATTAGAAAAGGAGATTGTATTATTAGCTACAGTTTTTTTTGGGTTTTGAAACAGTTGAAATAGCCCAACTACAAGAAGGACTATAACTCCCCACATCATTAAATTTCTAAAATTCATTCTATATTTAAGATAATCATTATTTTTTTTTAAACAAGTACCATTTAACTAGTTAATTGGTAGTAAAAATCGTTATTTATGCGGTCTTAATACCGCACCTTTAACTTTATGCTCTTTTGTAATTGATATTAAGTTATCTCTTATATCTACAATACACCCGCCCAATGTAGATTTTTTAAACTTATTTTTTTTAACCCTGTTTATTAAATTTAATACTTTTTTTGATCTTGGTGGATAATACTTGCCAGATACTAAGGAAAGTACATCAGAAAAAGATTTAAAAATAATCTCATCAGCTTCATCTGTAAAGATCTGCCGATTAATTAAACATTCTCTTTCGCTTAAAAAAGAAGCATGTTTATATAATGCTTTGTTTTTATAAAAATTTAGTGCTTTATTAGCTGAAAAAAGATTATTAACTGTATTAATTATTTTTTTCGTATCAAGTCCTTCTTTTTCCATATCTTTTCTATATTTTCTGATTCTTACCCTTAAAAATTTCTCATTTTTGTTTGAAGGATCTTTGATATAGGTTTTAAAGTATTTGGAAGTTACATATTTTAAATTTTTCTTTTCTAATTTTAAAAAAGGTCTAATTATCTTAATTTTATTACTATAATCTACTGCTTCTTGCATTGATGATAGACCGGTCAAACCACTTCCTCTAAATAATCTTATAAAAAAATTTTCGATTTGATCATCTAAGTGATGTGCTGTAACCAAATATTTAATATTATTTTTTAAGCAATAATTAGATAATAAATTATACCTTATATTTCTAGCACTACTTTGGATATTTTTTATCGGAATTTTTCCTTTCCAACTTAATACTTTACTTTTGATATCTTTTTTTTTTAAAATATTATGAACTTTGTTTGCTTCAATGCCGGACTCTTTTCTTAGATTATGATTAACAATCAAATAAAGAACTTTATTTTTAAATCGATCTTCATAAATTTTTGAAAAATAAGCCAAACATAAACTGTCTGCTCCACCTGAAACGGCGACTGCAAAATTGTTTTTATTAATATTATTTAAAATTATTTTTTCGAACTTTTTGTAAAATTCGTTAGATTTTAAATCTTTATTAAAAGATTTTTTCGTTTTAGCTTTTCTTCTCGCAGTTATATTTTTTCTTCTCATATTCTGCTTTTTGGATAACAGATTGGTTTGCTTCAGGATACTGACTTTTAACCCCTAAAATCATTGAGCACCCTTGTTCTTTTTCTCCAATTTGAGCTAGCATAACTCCCAGCTTAAGTAAATTAATTGGTGCTTTTGAACTTTTTGGATATTTTTGATATCCATCTAGGTAAGCCGCTGCTGCATCTTGATATAATTGTCTTACTCTAAAAGTTTCTCCATACCAGTATTGTGCATTTCCAGAAAATTTGTGATTTGGGTTTGTGTCTAGAAATTCTCTTAAAGCATATTCTGCTGTTTCGTAATCTCCTACTTTTAATATTCCGATAGCAAATTCATATTGTTTTTCTGGAGTATCGTTTGGCAAAATTTTTTCTGCTCTATTTGCTTCTTCAGTTATTACTGTTCCTACTGTTTCTACTGACTGCGTTTGTTGCACTTGCTGCATAGAGGCAACTTCTGTATCTGATACTCCGCCAAGATCTTGCGGTTCATCACTCCCTGGTAATTTCTTTTTCTTTTTTTGTTTACTTAGACTATCTTGAGTAAAACTAGACTGTTCTAAATCTTGAAAACGCATTTGGTTATCAGCTTGAACTTTAGTAATTCTGCTTGAAAGTTTATCAAGTTTGAAATTTATTTCTTCAAAATTATTAGTTAAAGTTCTAAATTGTTCTTCAAGTTCAGATAATTTTAATAAATGCTTGGTTAAAACATCATCACTATTATTACTTACTATAGTGGTAGATGAGTTTAACTTAGTGTCTTGATTGTAAACGGCCTTTTCTAGCGTTTGTAAATCTTGCTGCATTGTCTCAAGAAGTTGCTTAATTGAATCTAAATCTTCAGCAAAAGTCTTTGCTGGAAAAAAAACTAAAAAAAATAATAATACACTTATTAAGGTTTTTCTCATTGTTTACTTAGGAATCACTTTAAGTAAAAAAATGGCAAAAAAAAGACCCCCAAATTTAAATTTAGGGGTCTTTTTAAATTTTTAATAACTAATTAGCTTTTACAGTTACTGATCTTCTGTTTTGAGACCAAGCAAGTGGGTTACTTCCTGAATTAACTGGTCTTTCTTTTCCATAACTAATTACATTTAGTCTGCTTCCTGAAATACCATAAGTCATTAAATAATCCTTAACTGCATTTGCTCTTCTTTCTCCAAGAGCTAAGTTATATTCTCTAGTGCCTCTTTCATCAGCATGACCTTCTATTGTGAAAGTCATATTTTTT
>MDTG01093857.1_pt1 | contig 18340 bp, 21 predicted proteins | sample 811421 | NCBI WGS metagenome assembly MDTG01 (sample SAMN05326645, study PRJNA326480) | marine metagenome | isolation source: seawater | place: Pacific Ocean: South East | collected 2011 | reverse complement strand
GCTTTAAAAATTCATAAAGAAACGCCAAAGAATTTCATTAAAATTAAAGATTTGGAAAATATTAATAATAAAAAAGTTAAAAAAAATGAAGATAATAAGCAAAATATCATTAAGAATATATTTGAGTTTTTAAATAATTTTTAATAATTATTTAGTTGTTTTATTAATTCAATAGTATTTCCATTTAATTTATTAAGTTGATTTTTGATTTCTTCTCTTTCCATTGTCAGCATTGAAATATCTTCGACAATTATATCTAACAATTTTAATTCTTCCCTTTTAGACCAAACTTGCCAAGATATTGAAATAGGGCTAGTTCCAAGCATCAAAAATCTGGTCTTTACTAAAATTCCTCTTTTTCCAGCATCAGTAGACTTTACTATTTTCATAGTAGCTCCTTTGAACTCTTCGAATTGAAGACTATATTTTTTTGAAATGTAGTTCTGAAAAGCGATAACAAACTGTTTTTTTTGTATTACATTTAAATCTCGCCATGGTCTCCCTAAAGCTGCTCTTGAAATCGTATTTCTGTCTGCATACTTATTTAATAGATCACTAAAAAGTAATCTTTTTTGTTCATTGGAAATTTCTTGGTCTAAGAGGATAAGTATTTCAGAAGATATATTTTCAACAAAATTTTCAGCATTCTCAATTTTGTTTGCATTAACCTTTGGAGTTGAAAGAATAAGGAAAATTAGAAGAAATTTTATTTTTAAGAAATTAATTTGCATAATGTCAGATATCTAAGATAGTTGATAAATATTATTTATCTAATACAATATAAATCAATTTACAATGTAATAAAAAACAAAATTGTTATTTAATAAAAGGGTATTAACTTGAAGAATCTTATAGAAAATAAACTAGTTGAATTAAAAATTATTTTGCCGAAACCAAGCACGCCTGCAGCAAATTATGTTTCTTTTGTAAACATAAACTCTATTGTTTTTGTTTCAGGTCAAATTTCAAGTAATGAAAAAGGTTTAATAAAAGGTAAAATTGGAAAAAACTTAAGCATTGACGAAGGCTATCAAGCAGCTCGATCATGTGGGATAGCAATTTTATCACAATTAAAAAAAGCATGTGATGGTGACTTGGATAGAATTAAAAGAGTGATAAAACTTACAGGATTTGTTAATTCTTCAGATGACTTTATTGATCACCCAAAAGTAATAAACGGAGCCTCTGACTTAATGGTTGAAGTTTTTGGAGATTTAGGAACACATTCTAGAGCCGCTGTGGGATGTTCGTCTCTTCCTTTGGGAGTTGCTGTTGAAGTGGAAGGAATCTTTAAGATAAATTAAAAATTATGAAATCTTTATGTAATCAACTAGATAATTGTTTTTTTCAAAATCCAATCGCACATAGAGGACTTCATGATTTTAATGGAAAATTTGGAAAAAATTTTTCCGAAAATTCAATTTCCTCTTTCAAAAGGGCTATGAAATTTGGATTTTCTATAGAAATTGATTTAAGAATGACTATTGATAAAGAAATAATTGTCTTTCATGATAGAAATTTAAAAAGACTTATTGGATTAGATAAAAACGTTGATAAAACAAAATTATCTATGATTAAAAATTATAAATTACCTGATGGAGAAAAAATACCTACCCTTGATGAAGTATTAAAAATGTATCAGGTTATGTTCCGATTCTAATTGAAATTAAAGACTTGGATGGTTCTTTAAAAGAAACTGATGGATTTTTTGAAAATAAACTTATTGAAAAAATGAAATCTTACTTTGGAAAATTTGCTATAATGTCAAGTAATCCAAATATTATTAAAAATATAATTAGTTTTAAAAGCAATATATCATGTGGATTGGTTACAGGGCATTTTAATAAAAAAAATTGGCCGCTTATTTCTGAAGATTACAGAAAGAAATTATTGGATTTATACTATGTTGAAGAATTGGATGTAAGTTTTATATCAAATAATATATCAACACTGAATTATGAACTAAAAAAAAACATGAAAAAAAAAGAAAGAAAAATTTTGAGCTGGACTATAAAAAATTTTAAAGAAGAAAATGTAGCATTAAAATACGCATCAAATATTACATTTGAGGGTTATTACCCTCAAAAAAAGAAAATAAATTTCCATGAATGATATTAAAATATCGATAATTAACACAATTGAAAAGGTTAGTGAGAATGATTGGAATAATTGTTCTTGTCCAGAAAAAAGTGATTTTAGTTATGCCATTGATCCTTTTACTACATATAATTTTCTTTATGCACTTGAAAAAAGTGGATCAGTTGGAGAGAAGTCAGGGTGGTTGCCATACCATGTTTTGGTTATTGAAAGTAATTTGATTATCGGAGTTATGCCCCTATACATTAAACTTCACTCTCAAGGTGAATATATTTTTGATCATAATTGGGCTGATGCTTATCATCGTTCTGGAAAGAGTTATTATCCTAAGTTACAATCAGCTGTTCCTTTTTCTCCAGTTACAGGGCGAAGATTTTTATCATCAAAAGGAAATGAAGATAAAGTAAGAGAAGTATTAATAATTTTTCTTCAACAACATATTAAAGAGAAAAATATTTCTTCTTTTCATATAACTTTTTGTAATAAAAATGAATATTTATTCGGAAAAAAAAAGAATATTCTCGGAAGAGAAACAATTCAATATCATTGGAAAAATAATAATTATTCTTCTTTTGATCATTTTCTTTCAACTCTTTCTTCGAGAAAAAGAAAAAATATCAGAAAAGAAAGAGAAAAAGCAAGAGAATTTGGAGGAAAGATAAAGCATTTTAGAGGAGAAAAATTAAAAAAGAAGCATTGGGATTATTTTTGGAACTTTTATCAAGATACAGGAAGAAGAAAATGGGGGACCCCATATTTAAATCGAGAGTTTTTTGACATAATACATGAAAAAATGAGTAATGATATTTTACTAATTCTTGCTGAAAAAAATGGCATTCCAATTGCTGGAGCTTTGCACTTTATAGGTGCAAAAACATTATTCGGAAGGTATTGGGGAGCTAGCGAATATAATTCTTTTTTACATTACGAATTATGTTATTATCAAGCAATTGATTTTGCTGTAAAAAATAATTTTATTAGTGTTGAAGCTGGCGCTCAGGGCGAGCATAAAATCTCAAGGGGTTACAATCCTGAAAAAACATTCTCCCTGCATTTATTTGAAAATAAAAGTTTTAATAATGTAATTAATGATTATCTAAACAGAGAAAAAGAATATATTTATAGTGAAATAACAGAAACTGAAAAGTTTTTACCTTACAAAAACAAAGGATTAAAAAATGAATAAATTTAACAATGATTATCAAGAAAAGATAAATATTCTTTTCAGATCAGGGTGGCAAAAATCAAGTGATGATAAAAGTATTTTTAAAGAGTTTAATTTTAAAAACTTTATAGATGCTTTTTCATGGATGAATAAAGTTGCACTAATATCTGAAAAACTTAACCATCATCCAGAATTTTTAAATGTTTATAATAAAGTTGAAATAAAATTAACCACTCATGACCAAGGTGGCTTAAGTACAAAAGATATAGACTTAGCTGAGAAAATTGAAGAATTATAATTATAACAAATTCTTTAAAACATTCTCACCATGAGTTAATTCACATACTCCTTTAATTTCTTCTGTATAAATTTTTTTAATTATACAATCTTCAACCACCATCACAAACCTTTGCAATCTGTTTATAAATCCTATGTCTGGTGCTGAAAATATTAAACCTGTTTTTTTAGCAAATTCTGATTGAGTATCGGCAAAAACTTTTAAACCTGCATCTCTGGCTCCTGTTTTTTTTTCCCATAATTCAGCAATATATAAATCATTAACCACTAAGCAAATTATTTGGTCAATTCCAACATTTTTAAACTCAGATATTTTTTTTACATAACTTGGTAAATGTTCATTTGAACATGTAGGAGTAAAAGCTCCTGGAACACCAAGTAAAATTATTTTTTTTGTTGACGCATGATCATAAAGAAAAGATTTCTCTAATTGACCATCTTGCATTCTGAAAATTTTTGTATTGGGAATTTTATCATTGATTTTAATTTTCATTTTAAATACCTAAAATTTATAAACATTAATAGCTTTAAACATTATTTTTCATTTTGTTTAGTTTTTATATAAAGGTTTAATTTCAAAAGAAAAAGTTCTAATATGTTTAAGAAATTTTTTTATTCTGTTTTTAAAGTGATTTTACTGTTAAAAATAAAATAATAATTTAATTATTTAAAATGAGTTTAATAATGAGAATTATAAGTGGGGATTTTAAAGGAAGAAAGTTATCAAATATAAATCAGTTTGTCTCAGTTAAATCTTTAAGACCAACTCTAGATAGAGTAAGAGAAAGCTGTTTTAATTCAATAGTTCATAACAATCTTTTAAATTTTGAAGGAATCAAAACCTTGGATTTATTTGCTGGAACTGGTTCAAATGGTTTGGAGTCACTATCAAGAGGATCGCCATTTGTTACATTTATTGATAATAGCTTAGAATCTTTGCAAATTATAAAAAAAAACATTCATACTTTAAATATAAACAAAAGAACTCAAATTTTAAAAATGGATGCAACAAATTTGGGAAATAATCATTTTGATTTTTCTTTTGGATTAGTTTTTATGGATCCTCCGTACGATGAAAATTTAGGAATAAAAGCAATAAAATCTGCTATTAATGGAAATTGGATAAAAAAAGGAACAATAATAGTTTGGGAAAAAAAAGAAAACTTAGAAATTCCTGAAAATTTTGAATTGAAGAAAAGCATTGTTTTTAAAAAAATGAAAATATTTATATTGGAATATCTAAAATAATTTTGAGAAAGTAGAAAAATGAAAAAGGAAGATGATTACACTCATTTTGGGAATGAGAGAATAAAAATTTCTGATAAAAAATATAGAGTAAATAAAGTTTTTGAGAGTGTTTCATCTAAATATGACATAATGAATGATATTATGAGTGTAGGTATTCATAGAATTTGGAAGACCTCTATGCTTGATTGGATGTCTCCAAAAAAAGGACAGAACTTACTTGATGTTGCTGGAGGTACAGGAGATATCGCTTTTAGGTTTATAAAAAAGACATCTTTTAAATCAAAAGCTGTAGTATTAGATCTAACAGAAAATATGATGTTTGAAGGATTAAAAAAATCAAAAAGAAATAATTATGGTAGAAATATAGATTGGGTTTGTGGTGATGCTATGTCATTACCTTTCGCAGATAATTCATTTGATTTTTATAGTATTGCTTTCGGTATAAGAAATGTAACAGATATTAAAGTTGCCTTAAAAGAAGCCCTTCGAGTTTTAAAACCAGGGGGTAGAATAATGATATTAGAATTTAGTACTATTTCCAATAAAGCTCTTCAGGAATATTATGATTTGTATTCTTTTAAAATTATTCCTAAGCTAGGTGAGCTTATAACAAAAGATAAAAAAAGTTATCAGTATTTAGTTGAAAGCATAAGAAAGTTTCCTGATCAAGAAACTTTTTCTGAAATTATTAAAAATTGTGGTTTTCAGCAGGTAAAATATAGAAACTTGAGTCTTGGCATTTCAGCATTACATTCTGGATGGAAAGTATAAATGTTTAGTATTCTAAATATTGTTAGAATAATTAGAACTGGTGCGACATTTGAAAGAACAGGTGCTTTTAAAGTTGCTTTTAAGTATGTTGACGCACCATGGCATTTAGTTTTTGTAATTAGATTAATTTGCTTTCCGTTTGTTTTTTTAGGTCTTAAAGGTGATGTATCAAAACCACCTATTCTTAGAGCTTTAGCTGCTTTGGGTCCGGCTTATATTAAATTTGGTCAATTGTTATCAACTAGACCAGATGTTGTTGGAGAAAAACTAGCATCTGAATTAAAGGTTTTACAAGATAATTTGCCTCCTTTTTCTCAAAAAATTGCGATCAAAACAATTGAAAATGAGTTGAGTGTTAAAATTGATGAAGTTTTTTCTGAATTTAGTGAACCAGTTGCAGCAGCTTCTCTAGCACAAGTTCATAAAGCAATTCTAAAAGAAACTAGAGAAAGTGTAGCTGTAAAAGTGTTAAGACCAGGAGTTGAAAAAGCATTTTTAAGAGATTTTGGAGCATTCTATTTAATTGCAAGAATTATAGAATTACTATCTAAATCATCAAGAAGATTAAAACCTATCGCAGTTATTAGACATTTCGAAGGTTTAGTTAGAGAAGAGTTAGATTTGAGAATGGAAATTGCTGCTGCTGCTGAGTTTGCAGCAAATACAAAAAATGATAAAAATTTTTATGTTCCACCCGTTTATTGGCATCTATCGGCTAGGAGAGTAATGACTACTAAATGGATTGACGGAATCCCAGTTGGAAATGTTCAATCTTTATTATCTGATGGAACTGATTTAATTTTGTTTGCTAAATTAATAGTTCAGTCTTTTCTTAGACAAGCATTAAGAGATGGTTTTTTCCATGCAGATATGCATCAAGGAAACTTAAAGAAAGGAGAAAATGGTTCTTTAGTTGTACTAGATTTTGGAATAATGGGTAGAATAGACTCTTATACTAGACGGATATATGCTGAAATATTGATGGGTTTTTTACAAAAGGATTATAAAAAAATTGCTGAGGTTCATTTTGAAGCTGGATATGTTCCTTACGATCAAGATGTTGAAGCATTTGCTCAAGCTTTGAGATCAGTTGGAGAACCAATATTTGGAATATAGGCGAAGCAAATCTCAATGGCTAAACTATTGGCTCATCTTTTTGATGTAACTGAAAGGTTTGGAATGGCTACCAGAACAGAATTATTATTACTTCAGAGAACAATGGTAGTTGTAGAAGGAGTTGCAAGAAGTTTGGATCCCAACATGAATATGTGGAAAACAGCCCAACCAGTAGTGGAGACATATATTAAAGAAAATATTGGACCAAAAGCAGTATTGAAAGATTTTACTGCAGGACTTCAAGCCATATCAAGATTTGGACCTCATTTACCTTATTTGATAGAAAAAAGTTTAAGAAAACTTCTTGATGAAGAAGAAAAAACAATAAAAAAGAAAAAATATCCTTTTTTTCTTCTTGGGTTTATAATAGGTATATCATTTTCCTTTTTATTTATTATTTTGTTTATTTTTTATTTTTTATAATTTATTTAAATTTTTAAAGGTCCTGTGGCTCAACTGGATAGAGCAGCCCCCTCCTAAGGGGCAGGTTGCAGGTTCAAATCCTGCCAGGATCGCCATTAAAAATAATTTTGAGTTTAATATGAATTATAAAATAACATGTGGTATTGATGAAGCTGGTAGAGGTTCATGGGCTGGGCCTGTAGTTGCTGCTGCGGTAATTTTGCCGGAAAATTTCGACTTAAATGGTTTAAATGACTCAAAAAAACTTTCAAAAAACACAAGAAAAGAATTATTTATAAAAATTACTTCAAATTATGAATTTGGAATAGGTTTTTCTTCATCAAAAGAAATTGATGAAATTAACATCTTGGAAGCAACTTTTTTGGCAATGAGAAGGGCTATAAATAATTTAAAAAAATTACCTGATTATGCATTTGTAGATGGAAATCAATTTCCCAAAAACTTTCCGGTAAATGGAGTTGCAATAATAAAGGGAGATCAAAAAATACCTTCTATTTCTGCGGCATCAGTAATAGCTAAAGTTAGTAGAGATAATTTCATGACAAAAATGTCGAAAATTTATCCTGGTTATGATTGGGAAAATAATTTTGGTTATGGTGTTAAAAAACATTTTTTAGCTCTTAAAACTTTAGGAATTAGTCCGATTCATAGACATTCATTTAGGCCGATACACAATATGTTGTGTTAAAAAAATAAAATAAGTCATTGATTAAAAATAATAATTGACCTCGAATCAGTTCTGTTTAATGTACTAAGAAACAATAATAAAGAATAAATAAAATGAGGCTAAAATGAATTTTAATAATTTCTTAGAAAATGATGATATTACCAAAAATATGATTATAAATGGTGATTGCATTGAAATAATGAAAAAGCTTCCTGAAGAATCTGTTGATTTAATCTTTTCTGATCCTCCTTACAATTTACAATTAGGTGGTGATTTACATAGACCTAATAATACTAAAGTTGAAGCGGTTAATGATAAATGGGATAAATTTGATAGTTTTTTACATTATGACAAATTTACAAAAAATTGGCTAAAAGCTGCTCATAGGGTTTTAAAAAAGAATGGTTCAATATGGGTTATAGGGTCTTACCATAATATCTTTAGAGTTGGTTATGCAATGCAAAATATTGGATACTGGATATTAAACGATATAATTTGGAGAAAAACAAATCCAATGCCAAACTTTAGGGGTAGAAGATTTACAAATGCTCATGAAACCCTAATATGGGCTTCAAAGTCTAATGACTCAAAGTATAAATTTAACTATGCAGCTTTGAAGGAGCTTAACGAAGGGCTCCAAATGCGTTCAGATTGGTTATTACCTTTATGTAACGGTAAAGAAAGATTAAAGAAATCAGATGGGTCTAAAGCACATCCAACACAAAAACCTGAATCTCTTTTGCATAGGATTATCCTTTCCTCTTCAGACTGTAATGACACAGTATTAGATCCTTTTTTTGGAACTGGGACTACTGGAGTAGTTGCAAAAAAACTAGGAAGAAACTTTATCGGAATTGAGAAAGAAATAGAATATACTGAAATATCAAGAAAAAGAATAAAAAATACTAATAGTTTTGATAAAGAAAGTTTAAAGAATGTTTTAAACAAAAGATTAGAACCTAGAATTCCTTTTGGATCATTAGTTGAAAGAGGTATCTTAAAACCAGGTGATTTTTTACATTCTTCAAATGGCAGACATACTGCTAAAGTAAGAGTTGATGGAACTTTAGTAGCTCATGATGCGAGAGGTTCTATTCATCAAGTAGGGGCAATTTTAGAAGGTGCTCCTTCTTGTAATGGATGGACATATTGGTGTTTTAAAAAAAATGGTAACAAAATTCCAATTGATATTTTGAGAAAAAAAGTAATTTCAGAAAATACTTTTTAATTAAAAAATTAATTTTTAAAATTTTTTAAATAATCAGAATTTAGAGCATGAATAATAGTTTTTTGAAATATTTTTGGAAAATTCTTTACATCTAGTTCAGAAATTTTTTGTATTTTCATATTTTTTGGTAATTGACTTGTTTCTATAACCAATACTTTTAATTTCAAATCAAAGTGTGAAAAAGAGTGATTTATTTCTCCTTTCATTACATGATTATTTTTGAAAAATTCTGGGATATTTATTTTTTCTATTTTTTCTTTCCAATCAGATGTTGGTAAAGATGTCATTCCTCCTAAGAGACCATTTTCGGGTCTTTTTTCTAAAATTAAATATTCTTTTTTAAAAATACAAAAAAAAGCATATCCGTACCTTATCGGATTTTTCTTTCTTTTTTCTTTTTGTGGGATTAATGAAGTTAAATTATTTTTATAAGCTTTGCAATTTTTTAAAAGTGGACATATTTGGCATTTAGGCTTTTTTGAATTACAAATCATAGCTCCTATATCCATTAAGGCCTGTGCAAAATCTCCAGGTCTTTTTTTGCAGGTAACTTGGTCTGTAAGATGATATATTAATTTTTTGGAAGATTTTATTGGTTTTTCTACACAAAATAATCTAGAAATTACCCTTTCTACATTTCCATCAATAACTACTGCAGGTTTATTAAAAGCTATTGAACGAATTGCTGCGGCTGTGTACGGACCAATACCAGGAAGCTTCTGTAAATAATCAAGATTACTTGGTAAAGTATTATTAAACTTTTCTTTTAAAATTATACTGCATTTAATTAAATTTCTAGCTCTAGAGTAATAGCCTAAACCAGCCCATTCTGATAAAACCTCATCTTCAGAAGCATTTGATAATGTTTCAATAGAAGGCCATTTTTTTATGAATTTTTTGAAATACGGTATCACAGTTTTCACGCTAGTTTGCTGTAACATAAATTCAGAAACTAATGTGTAATAAGGATTAACTAATATTCCTTCTTTACTCTTTTTTGGTTCTATCCTCCATGGTAACTTCCTAGCATTAAAGTCATACCAATTTAAAATAATTTTTGAAAATTTAATTGATTCAATTTTTGTCATTTTTATTAGATATAATTTTTTTTGGTAATGGAAAATAAAAAAATATTGTGTTAGGTTAATTTATGAAAAAGAATTTCAATAAAATTTCCTATTTGATAGATGAAATAGTTGTTAATGGGGCTAAAAAGAGAGGATTTTCTGTTTCTTTAATTTTGATGAGGTGGAAAGAAGTAGTTGGTGAATATTTTTATGAAAAAACAATTCCATTGAAAATTACATTTAATAGAAATACTAATGAGGGAACATTGCATGTAGGAATAAATGAGGCTTATGCACCTGAAATCAACCTACAAAAAGAAATATTAATTGAAAAGGTTAATCGAATATATGGAAAAAAAATCATATCAAAATTGAAATTGAAAAACGACGATTTTTTTATTAAAAGAGAAAATATAAAAATTAATTTAAGAAATTTTAAAGAAAAAAAAAATAAATCTGAATTAAAATTTAACGAAAACATTTTTGAAAATTTATTTAATAAAATAGATAATTACAATTTGAAATCAGAGTTAAAAAGTCTATTTAAAAATATTAATAATAATAATTAAAAAATATATTAAGGATGCATATGACCAAAAGTAATTTACTGATAATAAAGTTAATACTTGTGATTTTTTACAGTTTACCTTTCTCTGCTTATGGTGAGTCAGATTATTTAATAAAAAATAACTTTTTAGAAATGGAAAAAGGTTCAAAAGACGCTCCTGTTACTATTGTAGAATATGCTTCTTTCACATGTCCGCATTGTGCTTCTTTCCATAAAGATGTCTTTAAAAAAATAGAAAAAGAATATATCGAAAAAGGATATGTTAAATTCATTTACAGAGAAATATATTTTGATGCTCCAGGTTTATGGGCAGGGTTAATAGCTAGATGTAACGATAATTCTAGATATTTTGGAATAATAAATCTTTTATACGAAAAACAAGAATTATGGACTATGGCAAATAGTGAAAAAGAAATGATTGAGCAACTACTTTCTATAGCTAAACAAGCTGGTATAGAAAAGAAAGACGCTTTAAGTTGTTTGAATAATAAAGATAAAGCTTTAGAACTTGTTGAATTCATGAAATATAACGTTGAAAATGATAATATCACTTCTACACCATCTTTTATCATTAATGGAGAACTTTTCTCTAACATGTCATATACTGACCTCAAAGAAAAGATAGATCTAATTCTTTCGAATATTTAATTTTTGAATCAATAATTTTATCAATTCTTTTTCTTTTTCAATTTTCATCTCTATTTCTAGAAAATCTATAAATTTTTTATATTTTTTTGGTAACCTTACAAAATCTTTCTCAGTTGTTATTAATTTAGCATCAAAATTAATTGATTGATTTAAGATTTTTTCTAAAAAATCATTATTAAATTTTTTATGATTTGGAAGAGAATACTTTTCAATTAGATTAAAGTTTTCATTTTCTAGTGTTTTGAAGAATTTTTCTGGTTTCGCTATTCCAGCGAATGCAATATATTTGGATCCATTATTAAATTTTTTTTCTAATGGAACTATTTCACCAAAGAAAATTTCTTTTTGTTTTAAATTTGGATATTTTTTCAAAGCATCATTTCTGATTTTTTTGTTTCCTACTAAAAGAATTAAACTTGCTCTTTTTATCCCATTTTTTAACGGTTCTCTTAATGGACCAGCAGGAAAGAGAAATTCATTGCCAAATAGATATTGAGCATCAATAACTAGTATCGAAAAATTTTTTTTTACAGAAAAATTTTGAAATCCGTCGTCTAAAATTATTAACTCAGCTTTATGACGGTTTGCTTCCTCAATTCCTTTATATTTTTTTTTTGAAACCCAAGTTGTTCCATATTTTGATAACAGTAGTGCTTCATCTCCTACTTTGCTAATTTCATCTTTTATATTATCAACTTTGTGAGGTCCTTTTTCTGAACCTAGATAACCTCTGGTAATAACATGTACATCATATTTTAATTTAGTGAATTTTTTTTGAAAGTTAATTACTGTTGGTGTTTTTCCGTTACCACCAAGTGTTAAATTACCTATACACAAGACTGGGGATTTACTGATTTTTGGAGATGAAAATTTTCTATTGATAAAAGTTAAGATTAACCAAATATAGGACAAAGGTTTTAGAAATGATGTAAAGAATGATTTTTTTTTTTCCAAAATTTAGGATAATTTAACATCTCCCTTACACACCTCCAACAGTTAAATTTTCTACTAAAATACTTGGTATTAGAAAGGAACTAGTTTTTTTTGAGTCGTTAGAAGTTGTAATATTTTTAAACATGTCTTTTAAATTTCCAGCAATAGTACATTCATTAACAGGATAACTTAGTTCACCGTTTTCTATCCAGTAGCCAGATGCTCCTCTTGAATAATCTCCAGTAATAGGATTTATTGTGGATCCAATCAATGATGTTACCAAAAACCCTCTTTTAATATCATTGATGAGTTGCTTTGGTGATTTTTCACCTTCAGATAATTTAATATTTGTTATAGTTGGAGTAGATGGAGAAGAAATTGAGAATGAGCCATTAGATGTAGAGGCCATTTTTAGTTTTCTTGAAGAATATAAATCTAATATCCATGATCTTAAATAACCATCTTCAATAAAATTTTGATTTTTTTTTGGTAACCCTTCACCGTCAAAACATGATGAAGTAAAAATATTTTCCCTCAAGGGTTCCTCACTCAATGTCAAATTACTAGGCAGGATTTTTTTGTTTAAATCATTTAATAGCCAACTTGAACCTCTTGAAATTGAAGAGCCATTAATGGCATTAAGAAGATGAGATATAAGTGATTTTGAAACTCTTTCATCAAAAATTACCGGAAATTTTCCTGTTGGAGGTTTTTTTGCATTAAGCTTTTTAATTGCTCGTTTTGATGCTAAATTTCCAATGTATTCAGAGCTTGGTAAATCTTTAAAAAAAACTCTATTTTCTAAACAGAAATCTCTTTCCATTCCATTTTTATTTTTTGCAATAGAACTACAAAAAGATTGAAAATTAGTTTTAAGGTTTTTCCCGTCAAAACCATTACTGGTAGATATATTTATTTCAGTTGAAAAACAACTGACTCCAGAACTTTCACATTGAAAAATATCTTTATGATTTAATGCAGATTCTTCAATTTCCAATGCTATTTTTTTTAATTCACTTAGTTCAATATTAATTCCGTTCTTATCAAAAAACTTTAGATCAATTAAATTATCTTTTTTGGCAATTTGTTCTACGCCAGCAATTCCAATATTTTCATCAATTGGGGAAACTTTGGCCATTGATATAGCTCGTGAAGCAACTTCATCGCTATCAAAGTCATGGGTTAGAGATCCACTAACTATAGCACTTTGGTTCCCAAGAAAAACTCTTAAACCAATATTTACAAAATTTGAACTTTCAATATTTTCAGGATTTTTATCTCTCACCTCAATAGAAACTTCATCTGATGCAACAGCAATTGAATAGCTTGATTTTGCACCATATTTTTTTGCAGATTCGTTTAGTTTTTGTGTGAATTCAGATAACTTACTATGCATATTCATTTATTAATATATTGTTTTCGATTTAACAATATGTATTATAAAAATTTTAAAAGCAAAATTAATAATTAAAAATTTTTTTTATTATTATTAAAGATTATTAATTTGTTAATTTAGCTATATTTATAAAAGTTCTTTCGAAAATTTGTTTGAAATTATTTTTCGAAGTTGATCTTATTTTGTAGTCAGCTTCCGATAATATTGCTAAAGCTTTTTCAATTTTGTACAAATTCCATTTTTTCAATTGGGATAAGATTTGATCTTTTTTTTTGCTGTAAATCGGAGGCTTTAAATTATTAATAGCAAATTCAGGTTTTTTTTTGCTACTTAAAATTTGATGAAATTGTAAGAAAATTTTATTTAAAATAATTAGGGTAGTTGTAATATCATTTATTTTTTTATTATAATTTATTAAAGAAATAATTAGGTCTTCTAACTTTCCTTCCACTGCAAAGTTGATTATCTCATACATTTCTGATTGATGTTGAACAAATATTATTTCTTCTATCTCTTCAAGCTTTAATGAATTCTCATCATTCAGTTTATATAAAGAAATTTTTTTAATATTTTCTCTAAAATCACTTATGCTAACATCATTACTATGGTCAATTAATCGATTAAGTGTTTCATTATCATCAATTTTAATATTCAAATCTTTTATAATTTCTTTAACGTATTCTTTTGAAATTTTGTTATTTAGAAAAATATTTAAGCAATTAGAGTTGTTATCAACAAATTTTTTTAAGCTAGATTTGTATCCAAGACTCTTTGCAGTTCCAATAATTTTAGTATTTGAATTACTGTGATTTGAATTTAATATGATTTTAAATTTTTCTGATAAGCTTTCTGGAAAGTTCTTTATTATTATTACTTTTATTCCGGAGAAGAAGTTTAATGTGTTTATTGAATTATCAATCTCTTCAAAATTATTTTTAAAATTTTCATAAAAGTATTTTTCAATTCTCATTTCTTTATGAGCATCTTCACCAGCTATTTTTTTTGAAAGATTTTTGCAATATAGATCAACTTCATTTAGATCTTCTCCATTTATAAGTGAAAAAAAAATGTCTTTATTAGGGTTTAGAAGATATGCAAATTTGTCAGTTTTTAAAAAAGCCATTATTCATAAGATCTACTGTTAAATTTAAAATTATTTCTTCCGATATTGTTTCAGAAAGCCTTTTGATGGCATCATTTTCAGCAACTTCAGTCGCATAACCGGTATAAGTACTAGTTGCATTATAGCTAGTTTTGGCTAATGATGTCCAATTATCTAGCTTATTTTTATTCCTATCATAAGCTGTATATTCAACTCTAAGAATTAAATTATAGCTTGTTGTTTCGTTAGAACTGGTGATAATTTCACTTTTTTTTTCAATATTGGAAATAATTTCTAAGATTACTTTTGGATTATCTGAGTAACCAAAATGCTTATATAAATTTTCTGTTATGAGGTAATTTTCTTTATTATTGATAAAATTAAAATCAATATTGTTAATTAACGAAAAAGGTGAATGCCCCTGTTGAAAAATTGGTTTATATCCACAACTTAAGATCATAAAACTTAGTGTAAAGAGAAAAAAAAATAATTTAATTCGAGACAACATTTACTATTTTTCCTGGGACTACAATAATTTTCTTTATTTCTTTTTCTTTTAGAAACTTTTTAACAATTTCATTTTTTGAAACTATTGATTTAATTTCTTCTACGCTTTTATCTGAAGAAATTTTTAGTTCTGATCTTCTTTTTCCATTGACTTGAATTGGTAATATTATTTCATTTTCAATTAAAATTTTTTGATCAATCTTTGGCCATTTATTTTGGGAAATCAGTGTTTTCTTTCCAAGCTGACTCCAAATTTCTTCAGTAATATGAGGAGTAAAAGGATTCATTATTAATACCAAAATTTCTAATGCAATTTTTTTTGTTTTCTTATCTGCTTGAGATTTAGATAAAAAATTTGTAAATTCATAAATTTTAGCTATTGAAATATTAAAAGCAAAGCCTTCAATACTATCAGTAACATCTTTAATAAAAAAGTTCATATTTTTAATTAATTTTTTATTTTCATTTAAGATATTTTTTTCATCATTACAGTTTTCATCGTATTTACCGTAAATAATTTCATATGCTAATCTCCAAATTCTGTTTAAGAATTTCCATGACGCTTCAATTCCAGATGTTGTCCACTCAACATCTCTATCTGGAGGGCTATCAGACATGACAAACCATCGAGCTGTATCTGCACCATATTGATCAATAATATCAACAGGATCTATTACATTTTTTTTTGATTTGGACATTTTTAGAGAGTTGCCAACATCTACTTCAGTGTTGTCCATGATTTTGATGAATTTTTGATTTTTTGATTTAGTTAATTCATCTGGCGAATACCACACCGTTTCAAAATTAATTATTCTTAAAATTGATTTTGTTAAACTACCTTGTAAAATAATGTCTTTTTGAGGAACTTCACTTAACTTATTAACGATAATTTTGGTGTCATTAATAATACTCTTTATTTTAAAAATTTTTTTTCCTTTTTCTGATAACAAATATTCATTTTTATTAAACTTGCATGCTCCTTTATCTACATTTAATATTTCTTGATAATATGTTTCATGACAAACCATTCCTTGTGTAAAAAGAGATGAAAATGGTTCTTTCGATTTGTCAGGAAGGTGTCCAACCAAATGCATCGCTTTTGCAAAAAATCTTGAATATAATAAATGTAGTATTGCGTGTTCTACACCTCCAATGTATTGATCTACATTCATCCAATAATTGATCTCATCAAGATCCGTTGGATTTGGAGATTTTGGACTAGTGAATCTAAAGTAATACCATGAACTATCAACAAAAGTATCCATTGTATCAGTTTCTCGAGTAGCTTTATTTTTGCAGACATGACATATTGTATTTTTCCATGTAGGATGAGACTCTAGTGGATTTCCTTTGCTATTTAAATCAATTTTTTTTGGTAGTTTTATGGGTAAATTTTCCTTTTTTTCTGGCAATATTCCACATTTTTCACAATAAATAATTGGTATTGGACAGCCCCAGTATCTTTGACGAGATATTCCCCAATCTCGAAGCCTGAAATTAACTTTTTTTATACCAAAACCTTTTTCTTCAAGAAATTTTATTATTATTTCCTTTGCCTCATCAACTGTTTTATTATTTAAAAAATCAGAGTTAATTAAATTTCCAGAACCAATGTAAGCTTTGTCAGATATAACAAAATCATCTTTTTTTACATTTTCTGGACAAACTACTGGAGTGACGCTTAAGTTATATTTTAAAGCAAAGTCTAGATCTCTTTGATCATGCGCTGGACATCCAAATATTGCACCTGTTCCATAATCCATCAAAACAAAATTCGCTATAAAAAGAGGATAATTTTTTTCACTTTTTATTGGATGTTCAACAAAAATTTCAGTTTTTATTCCCTTTTTTTCGGCTTTTTCTATGGCTTCTTCATTAGTTCCAATCTTTTTACATTCATTTAAAAAAAGTTTTATTTCTTTGTTTGTTTTAGCTAAATTTTTTGCTAGAGGGTGATCAGGTGATATGGCGCAAAAGCTCATTCCAAATAAAGTATCTGGTCTAGTTGTAAAAATTTTTAGTTTTTTAAAATTTTTTGGAGAGTTTTTTAAAGAAAAGTTTATTTCTGCTCCAATTGACTTTCCTATCCAGTTTTTCTGCATAGTTTTAACTTTTTGAGGCCAATTTTTTAATTTTTCTATGTCTGATAATAAATCTTCTGAAAATTCAGAAATTTTCAAAAACCATTGATTTAATTCTTTTCTTTCAACAGGAGCCCCAGAGCGCCATCCAAGACCATTTTCAACTTGTTCATTGGCTAAAACAGTTTGGTCAACTGGATCCCAATTTACAATTGATTTCTTTCTGAAAGCTATTTTTTTATTAAAGAAATCGATGAAAAGAGATTGTTGATGTTTATAATAATCTGGATCACATGTTGCAAATTCTCTGTTCCAATCAATTGATAAACCCATTGGTTTAAGTTGATTTTTCATGGTTTTAATGTTCTCGTATGTCCAATCTGAAGGATGTATTGATTTTTCAATTGCAGCATTTTCTGCAGGCATTCCAAAAGCATCCCACCCCATTGGATGTAATACATTGAAGCCCATTGCTGTTTTGTAACGAGCTACTACATCTCCCATTGTATAATTTCTGACATGACCCATATGAATTTTTCCAGAAGGATATGGAAACATTTCTAATACATAATATTTCTTTTTGTTTTTATCTAAAAATGTATTAAAGATAGATTTACTATCCCAAAATTTTTGCCATTTAGGTTCAATTTCGTTAGCATTGTATTTTGACATATATGATTCCCTAACCTAAACAATTCAAGAAATGAACAATCCTTTTTGAATTAGATATATTTAAGTTTTAACTTACCAAGTTTTGTAGGGCAATAGCTTAAGGGTACAAATATGCAATTAAACTGTGACATGATTACATCACACTTAAAAACAAAATAATAAGTTTTCGAGTTAAGCTTGACCTAAGCGCCTTTTTTAAACAAAACGATATCATCCTATCCGTAAAGTCGGATATGGTTCAATGGAACATTAACTTAAAGAGGCAAGAACATGAAAAGAGTTCTCTTCACTACTACAGCATTGGTTGCTCTATCAGGTGCAGCTTATGCTGATGTCAATTGGTCAGGATCAGCT
>MDTG01336475.1_pt1 | contig 18343 bp, 18 predicted proteins | sample 811421 | NCBI WGS metagenome assembly MDTG01 (sample SAMN05326645, study PRJNA326480) | marine metagenome | isolation source: seawater | place: Pacific Ocean: South East | collected 2011 | reverse complement strand
TTAGGGATAGTGCCACAGAAAATAAACCGCCTAATCAAGGCAAGGGTGAAAAGGTGAGGTAAGAGCTTACCGGTTTTTTAGTAATAAAAAACGCATGGAAAACCCTGCTTGGAGCAAGACCAAATAGGGGTGGCGCGATTGGTATAACCAATCAATTTTCCTAGAATAGCTGCCCGGGTTGGTTGCTTGAGCTGCTCGGTGACGAGTGGCCTAGATAAATCATCGTTTTAAATGACAGAACCCAGCTTACAGACCAACTAGCAATTCAAAATGGAACAAATATAGAACAACTTGAAGTTGTAATATATTTATTGACTTTTGCTAATGTACCATGTTATCCCATGATATCCCATAAAGGAAAAAATGAGATTGTATGTTTATATCAACTTTCGAAAACAAATTAGACAAAAAAGGAAGGGTGTCTGTGCCAGCTCCGTATAGAATTAATATAAATCATGAAGGAGATAATAACATTGTTTGTTATCCATCTTTTACCCTTCCTGCTATTGAATTTTGCCCAAAAAAAAGACTAGATAAAATAATAGAGGCTATAGACACATTAAATCCATTTGAAGAAAAAAGAGATATATTTTCAACATCAATTTTGGCTAACAGTTATCAACTAAATTTTGACAGTGAAGGAAGAGTTTTATTAAATGAAAAACTACTTAAACATGCCTTTATTATAAATAGTGTTTTGTTTGTTGGACAAGGAAAAACCTTTCAAATGTGGAGCCCTGACAAATTTAAAAAGTTTAGTTTAAGCGCCCAGAAAAAAGCTAATTTAAAAAGAGCTGAACTAAAATGGAAAAGTGAAAACTAAAACTAAAAAAAAAGGAGAACCGTATGCCAATAAATATATCTGCACCTGAATTGAGAGAGCTTAAGCCAAGAATTATAGTTCTTGGAGTAGGTGGAGCAGGTGGTAACGCCATAAATAACATGATAAACCAAGGCATCGTTGGAGTTGAGTATGTTGCAGCAAATACAGATGCCCAGGATTTAAAAAACAATTTATCTGATTGTAAAATACAATTAGGTAGCAATCTTACAAGGGGTTTAGGCGCAGGTTCAAAAGCTGAAATTGGAAGAGCGGCGGCCGATGAGAGTATGAACGAAATAATAAATTTGTTACAAGGTGCTAATATGGTTTTCATTACTGCAGGTATGGGCGGAGGTACCGGTACAGGCGCAGCACCTATAATCGCCAAAGCTGCGAAAGATTTAAATATATTAACTTTTGCTATAGTAACCAAACCTTTTATGTTTGAAGGTCCAGGAAGAATAAGAGTTGCTGAGAAAGGATTAGAAGAACTAAAAAATTATGTTGATACTTCAATTATAATACCAAACCAAAATTTATTTAAAATCGCAGACGATAAAACTACATACACAGACGCATTTAAAATGGCGGATAACGTTTTATTACAGGGTGTCCGTGGCGTAACCGATTTGATTACAAAACCAGGTCAAATGAATTTAGACTTTGCGGATATAGAAACTATTTCAACAGGTATGGGCAAGGCAATGATGGGCACTGGAGAAGCTGAAGGACAGGATAGGGCTGGAGCCGCTACTCAAATGGCCATACACAATCCATTGATAGACGACTATTCATTAAAAGGTGCTAAAGGCTTGCTCGTAAACATATCTGGAGGTGAAGACATTACTTTATATGAAGTACAAGAATGTTCAAATCAAATTAGAGCAGAGGTAGATCCCGCAGCTGACGTCATGATAGGAACAACTATTGATGAAAATCTAAAAGGGAAATTAAGAGTCTCTATTGTTGCAACTGGTTTAGGGGGCGAAATAAGCAGGAATAAACCGATATTAGTGCACAATCAAAATTACACAAATATTCAACCAAGGCCTAATCCTGTAAACTATAATCCTTATGCATTAAATAATTTTCAAAAACAAAGTTTAAATAGACCTATGAATACAACTATGACTGGGTCCGCAGCTTTAGATTTAAATAACGTTGAGACTGACCCGATTGATCATGGTAAATTATCTTCTAAACATAATATTGAAAATGATATTAATTACAAATTAGGTCATGATGAAAAAACTCATATTGATGCTGAAAATCTTGGCGATGATTACATAAATCAAAACGCTTTCGATTTTGATAAAAAAGAGGAAGAAACACCAAAACTTTTTAGTGAGGATGCTGATATTAACAATAATGTACATTCTCATGATGAGTCGATAGAGCCAGAAATAGAGAAAGACTTATCAAATGTCTCATTTGACGACAAAGATGATTTAGAAATCCCCGCATTTTTAAGAAGGCAGACTAATTAAATATTTTCGTAATTATGTCACTGGATAGAATATCTCATTATCCAGTGATGCTAGAAGAAGTTAAAAGCCTTATTAATAAACCTAATATCATTGTAGACTCCACTTTTGGTGGTGGTGGATATTCAAAAGATTTTTTAAAGAATTTTGAAAATTGTAAAGTCATTGCATTTGACCGGGATAAATCTTCTGAAACAATAGCACAAAAGCTAGCGAATACAAATAAACCCAGATTTAAGTTTTATAAATCAAAATTTTCTAAAATAGAAAAATTTATAATAAATGACTTGCATAATGTGACACATTTTGTCTATGACCTTGGTGTTTCAAACTACCAATTAAAAAATTTAGATAGAGGATTTTCTTACCAAAATAACTCTGAACTTAAAATGACCATGGGAATTAACGACATTACAGCTACAAATTTGCTTAACGAGAGGGATGAGAAATTTTTAGCAAGAATAATTAAATTATTTGGAGACGAAAAAGACGCTAAAAGAATTGCAAGAAATATAATTCTATTTAGAAAAAATAAAAGAATTGTTTCATCAGATGAATTAAAAAAAATAATATTAAAAAGTAAAAAAAAATATCAGAAAAAAGATCCTTATGCACAAACATTTCAAGCTTTAAGAATGGTTGTTAATCAAGAATTAAGTGAATTATTCTATTCCTTAAAAAGTTTAATGGAAAACTGCAGTATAGGGACAACATTTATAATTATATCTTTTCATTCATTAGAGGATAAGCTTGTAAAAAATATATTTAATTTTTTTGGTAAATCCGTGAATCAATCTAGATATTTACCTCAAAAAGAAAAAAAAATTAATTTTAAAATTTTTAAAAAAAAACCTATGGTACCGAAATTAAGTGAAATAAAACTTAACCCAAGCTCACGATCAGCTAAATTAAGATTCATACAAAAAATTAATAATCACAAAATTGTCATAAATAAGTCAGACACGAAAATGGAAGAATTTTTTAATTTAGAAGAAAAATTATATGAATAAAAATTTTATATATTTGATATTAATTATTATAGTTGGGTCTTACTCTAACGATTTTTTTAATAAAAAATCTGACTTGCTCAATAAGGCGATCAGTTATAAGAAAAATAATATTACTAACCTAAATAAAAAAATTCTTACAGAAAAAATTGAATATAATTTTTTAATAAATCCAGAACGAATTAAAAAATTATCAAAAAAAAATCTTAGTAACGATTATATAACTTATGAAAAAAAAAATATCAAAAAATTTGGAAAATAAAAATCAATTAAATTTAATTTTTGATGATAGTAAATCAATTAATAAAGCAAATATCAAACAAGATAACAGATTAAATATTTTAATTTCATCCTTTTTAATATTAATGTTTCTTTTTTTAATTAAATTATTTGTATTGGGATTTTCAGATTATAAACCTCAAATTTTAAGTTCTAAAACAGATAATATTCAACGAAGAACGATAGTAGATACAAATAATATCGTATTAGCTCAAAGTATAAATACCTACAACTTATATTTAAAACCAAAAAAAATAAAAAATAAAGAAAATATATTGATAAAGCTAAAAATTATTTTTCCAGAATTGAATTTCCAAAAACTAAGGAAAAGGCTAAATACAAGTAAAACATTTATCGTAAAAAGAAATTTGACTCCAAGTCAATATAATAAGGTAATGCAACTAGGGGAGCCTTCAATTGAACTTGAACTATCTGAAACTAGAATTTATCCTCATAAAAATTTATTTTCTCATATCATTGGACAAATCGATGTAGATAATTACGGTATTTCTGGGTTAGAATATTTTTTTGACGAGCAATTGAAAAATAAAGATTTCTTGAATAAACCTCTAAAATTGAGTTTAGATTCTACAATTCAGTATATCGTTAGAGATGTCTTATTAAATAGTCTAGATGTATTCAAAGCGAAGGGTGCATCAGCAGTTATAATAAATGTTAATACTGGTAAAATTATTTCATTAGTTTCATTGCCTGATTACGATCTTAATAAAAGATCTAAGTTAGTATCGCATAAACTTATAAACAAAAATACTATGAGCTTATATGAATTTGGATCAGTATTTAAAATTTTCACAATTGCAAATGCTATCGAGCAAAAAAAAATTAGTATAAATACGCAATTTAAAGATCTTCCCTCTCAACTGTCTTGTGGAAAATTTAAAATAAATGAGTACGAGTATTCAAAACACAAGAAGAACTTAACCACAGAAAATATTTTAGTAAAATCATCAAACATAGGATCAATAAGAATTGTGCAAAAAGCAGGACTTGTTTCTCATCAAAAATTTTTAAAAAAAATAGGATTACTCGATAAGTCTGAAATAGAAATTTCCGAAAAATCTAGTCCAAATAAAATTAAATGGGGAAAATGCAATACTTTAACATCTTCATTTGGCCATGGAGTCAACACATCTTTATTACAACTTACAAATGCATATGCTGCACTTTCAAATGGAGGTTATTTAATAACTAATTCTGTTTTAAAAGACAAAAAAATAAGTAAGAAACAAATAATTAGCAGCGATACCAGCCAAATTATCAATAGACTTTTGAGAGCAAATGTTGACAAATCTAATAGCATTAAAGGTAGTGGGAGGAAGGCAGACATCGAAGGATATTTTGTTGGTGGCAAAACTGGTACTGCTCGTAAACCTTTAAAAAATCGTAAAGGTTATTCAAAAAAAACAATAAACACATTTTCTGCTATATACCCATATCACTCACCGAAATACGCTATTAGTGTATTATTGGATGAGCCTCAAGGTGCACCCAAATTATGGGGACACTCAAGAAATGAGGCCGGATGGAACAGCTCTTATATAACTGGATTAATTATTAAAAAAATTGGTCCAATTTTAGACACAAAACAACATTTTACTAAAGAAATATCATCTGAAAAATATGCAGACTCAAAAAATAATTAAATATAATATTTGCATGGATAGCAGAAACCTAAAAAAAAATGATATTTTTTTTGATTTTATAAGCAAAAAAAATAAAAAAAATCCTTATTTAGAAGAAATTATAAAAAAAAAACCTAAAATTATATTTTCTGAGATTAATTTAAATTGTAAAAATTCAATACGTAAAAAAGATCTTAAAAAGTACTTTCTTAAGATATTATTAAAAAAATTCAGAAAAAAGCCTAAAAATTTAATTGCTGTAACCGGAACTAATGGAAAGTCTTCAGTAGCACATTTTTTCAAAGAGATTAATAAACATTTAGGAATTTCATGCGCTAGTATTGGTACTCTTGGCTTCATTGAGAATAAAAATAAAACAATAAACACCCTGACCACACCAGACATAGTCACTAATCATGCAAAACTAAACGAATATTATAAAAAAAAAAATAAAAAATGTGATTATAGAAACATCAAGCCACGGTTTAGATCAAGGTAGACTTCGAGGACTTGTTTTTAGATCAGGTATTTTCACTAATTTTACAAGAGATCATTTGGATTATCATAAAACATTAACAAATTACTTAAAAGCTAAACTTGTTTTATTTTCAAATTTGTTGTCAAAAAACGGATATATTATTACTAAAAGTTCCTTAAATGAAAAATACACGAAACATTTTAAAAACAAAAAATTATTATTCGGTCTAAATGGAAACACAATAAAATTAATTAGTTTAAAAGCCCGTAGTAATATGAGCATAGTAAAAATTAATTTTAATAATGAGGTGTTTTTATTTAAAACAAAATTAATAGGCAATATACAAATAGATAATCTAATAAATAGTATTCTAGCTGCAATATCTGTTGGTATCAAATTTAAGAAAATTATAAATATTATTCATAAAGTAAAAAACCCTCTTGGAAGAGTTGATTGTGTTGGAAGCAAAAATAAAATAATTATTATAGATTATGCTCATACACCTGATGGTTTAAAAAAAGTTTTAGAAAATTTATTAGCACATTTTAATAAAAAAATTATTTTAGTTTTTGGATGTGGCGGCGATAGAGACAAAAAGAAAAGACTCGCCATGGGTAGAATAGCAAATAAATATTGTAGTAAAGTATTTATAACAGATGACAATCCTAGATTCGAAGATCCTCATAAAATTAGATTAGAAATAGCAAAAGGTTGTAAAAAATCACAAATTATTTCATCTAGGGAAGAAGCTATAAAAAAAGCTTTCAAATTGCTTAATAAGACCAACCTTTTAATAATAACAGGCAAAGGCCATGAGAACTACCAAATATTTAAAAATATTAAAAAACCCTTTTCAGATTACAAGGTTGTAAGATCGTTATTATGAATAATATCAATTTTAATAAAATAAAAAATATTAAGTTTTGTATTGATAGCCGAGAGCTCAAAAGGTCCAATATATTTTTTTGTTTAAAAGGAAAAAAAACTGATGGTCATAACTTTGTAAATAAACATATCAAAAAAAATTATAAATTTTTTGTTAAAAACAAATTTAAATTAACAAAAGAAAACAGACGTTTTGAGTACAAATTAATTAGAACGTCATCACCATTAAAATCACTGAGAAGATTAGCGAGATTAAGAAGAGGCTATCTCTCAAATTTAATGATAGGAATTACTGGGAGTTGTGGCAAAACCACGGTAAAAGAAATGTTACATTTTTTCTTATCACACTTTGCAAATACATATAAATCACCAAAATCATATAATAACAATATTGGCTTACCTTTAAGTATTTTAAATCAACCAATAACTTCAAAATATAGCGTTTATGAGCTTGGAATGAATAAGATCGGTGAAATAGATTATCTTTCTAAGATATTAAAACCTCAAGTCGGGATAATTACAAATATTGCCCCAGCTCACATTGGAAAATTGAAAAGTTTAAATAACATATTTAAAGCGAAGTCAGAATTAATTGCCAATATACAAAAAGGTGGACATATTATCTTAAACTCTGATTGCAAATACTTTAAAAAATTAAAAAAAATTGCAAAAAAAAACAAAGTTAAAATAATTACTTTTGGTTTAGAAACAAAATCAAATTACTATTTAAAAAAGTTTCATAATGGTTATTGTTATATCAAATGCAATAAAAATATAGTAAAATTCCGTTTAAGAAATTTTTCCTCAGCATATATTTATAATATTCTAATTGTATTAGCCGTTATAAATTTACTTAATTTAGGCATAAAAAAAATAATTAAAAAAATTAATAATTTTAAAGAAATTAAAGGAAGAGGTAATTTGGTAAAAGTCCAAAATAAAAATAAAAAATTCAGTATAATTGATGATAGTTACAATTCAAATCCTTTATCTTTAAAGCATTCTATTCAAAGACTAAATAAAATGGATGATAAAAAGTTTAAAAATAAAATTATTATTTTAAGTGAAATGTTAGAATTAGGAAAGTATTCTAATAAATACCATTTAGAACTGTCCAAACTTATTAATAAATCTAAGATAAAAAAAGTCCACTGTATTGGAACTAAAACTAGAATCACACATAAAAACCTTTCAATAAAAAAAAGAGGAAGATTTTTTAAAAACATAAATGAATTTGAGAATAATTTAGATAAACTTTTTGTAGATAAATATTTATATTTGTTTAAAGGTTCTAATAGTACTGGTTTAAATAAAGTTTTATCAAAGAGGATTTATAATGTTAAATAACTTGTTTTTATCTCTATCAGACAGCTATTCATTTTTGAATGTCTTTAGTTATATTACTTTTAGAACAGGTATTGCAATATTCACGTCTTTAATTTTTGTCTTATACTTTGGAAGACCTTTTATAAATTATTTAAAATCATCACCGCACTTTGATCAACCAATTAGAAATGATGGTCCAATTTCACATATTTTAAAAAAAAGCGGTACCCCAACATTTGGCGGAATACTAATTATTTTTGGAATTGTTTTTTCCACCTTACTTTGGGCAGACATAGAAAATATTTATGTTTTAATTTCAATATTTGCTGCTTTATCTTTTGCTCTAATAGGTTTTGTTGATGATTTTCTTAAAATTAAAAGAAAAAATTCTAAAGGTATTAATGCCTATATAAAAATTATTTTACAAATTCTTTTTAGTTTAATGATTTTTTATTTAATATCGATCTCGATGAGTCCAGATATTAGATACTTTTTTAGTATGCCTTTTTATAAAAATCTTGTTTTTGATATTGGGTATTTTTATATGCCATTTGCAATTTTAGTAATTGTGGGTTCTTCCAACGCAGTAAATTTAACCGATGGGCTAGATGGATTAGCTACAGTTCCAGTTATATTAGTAACTTTAACATTTATATTTATTACATATTTAGTCGGTAATGTAATTTTTGCGGATTATCTAAAGTTGATAAATATAAAAAATGTCTCTGAAGTATGTATTGTACTAGGAGCTACAGTGGGAGCTTGTCTAGGCTTCTTATGGTATAATGCCCCGCCAGCAAAGATATTTATGGGTGACACTGGATCATTAGCTTTAGGTGGCTTATTAGGATCAGTAAGCCTCATAACAAAACATGAAATAGCTCTTTTTATTGCAGGAGGTCTTTTTGTGTTGGAAGCATCTTCAGTGATTATTCAAGTTTTATCATTTAAGCTTTTTGGCAAAAGAGTTTTTAAAATGGCTCCACTGCATCATCACTTTGAAAAAAAAGGATGGGCTGAGTCAACAATAGTTATAAGATTTTGGATTATATCGATAATATTGGTTTTATTAGCATTATCAACGCTTAAATTAAGATAAAATGATAAACATTCATCAGTTGAATTCAAAGAAAATTTTAATTTATGGATATGGCAAAACAGGCAAATCTTTATTTAGTTTTTTTAAAAAAAACTTGAATTCTAATGTAAAAGTATTTGATGACAATTTAATTATAAATAAAAAATATGTAATAAAGAATGTAGTTAACTTTAATGCTGATTATATTTTTTTAAGTCCAGGAATTAATATATATAATAACAAATATACAAAATATCTTAAACGAAATAAAAAAAAAATTTTCACAGATATCGATTTATTTTGTTCACTATTAGATAAGACTAACAAAATAATAGGAGTAACTGGCACAAATGGAAAATCAACATATTGCAAAATTTTAAATTATATTTTAAAAAAAAATAACATAAAAAGCAAAATAGTAGGAAATTTTGGATTGCCAGTTCTAAATAATAATATAAAAGTAAAAAACTGTATATTTATCGTTGAACTTTCATCTTACCAATTAGATTATTCTAAACAAATCAAATTAGATAAAGCAATAATATTAAATATGTCTCCAGACCATCTAGATAGACATAATACAATGTCAAATTATGTAAAAACAAAGTTTAGAATTTTTGGATTTTTAAAACAAAAAAATTATATAAACGGAGTAGCTAATGATTTAAATTCAAATTTAGTTTATAAAAAAAAAGCCTATAAAACTATTAATATAAGTAAATTTGATAACGATATTTGTCAAACTAAAAAATTTTTAAAATTATTTTTAGAAAATTTTAAAATAAAAAATTATAAATTTCCTAAAAGTAAAATTGTCTTACCTCATAGAAATGAAATTATAAGAAATTATAAAAATTTTATTTTTATTAATGACTCAAAATCAACCAACTCGGCTTCGTTAAAGTACTCCTTATCAAAATATAATAATATAATTTTAATTTGTGGTGGATTAATTAAAAAAGGAGATAACTGGCAATTAGGCAATTTGAAAAAAAAAATAAAAATAACTTACATAATTGGAATAGAGCCTGCAAAAATAATTTATTCATTAAAGAAACAAAAAATAAAATATTATGTAAGCATAAAGCTATCTAAGACTATTGATATTATTAAAGAAAAATACATAAAACATAAAACAAAAAATAAAACAAAAGTAACTATTTTATTTAGCCCAGGTACATCCTCATATGACCAGTATAAAAATTTTGAAGTAAGGGGAAATCATTTTAAGAAATTAATCAATGCTATTTAGTAGATATAGTTCGAATTATTTTGCTTTGTGGTGGAGAAGTTTAGATAAGCCTTTACTACTTGCAATATGTATTTTGTTGCTAGGTAGTATTGTATTTTCCTATTTATCAACCTTAGGATTTGCTTCGAATAAAATATTTAACGATAGTACTATATTATTTAAAAAACACATATCTTTTATGATAATTGGTTTTTTTTTATTAATTTTTTTTTCATCATTAAACGATTTATTCTTAAAAAAGAATTGTTATATTTTTTTTTCTCTATCTTTAATTTTATTACTTGCAGTATATTTTGTCGGTATTGAAGTTAAAGGTGCAAAAAGATGGCTTGAATTTTTTGGTTATCGAATACAACCCGTTGAATTTGTTAAACCTTTTTTTGTTGTTTATATTTCTAGTTTTATTTTTAAACATGATGTTAAAAAAATTAATTATCTAACTACAGGAATAATAACCTTTTTTTTAATATTTTTGTTAATATCTCAACCAGATTACAGTCAATCTTTAATCATATTATCTATTTGGTTTATTATAATTTTTATCTCTGGGATTAGTTTTTTATTGATATTTTTAATTTCAATATTTTCGATAATTTTAATGATAACAATTCTTTTTCTGTTTAAGGAAAAATTTATTTATATTTTTAACAGGTTAGACTTATGGCTTAATTCCACGGAAACTAATTTTCAGTCAGAAAAAGCTTTAAATGCAATTAAGAACGGTGGTTTTTTTGGTCAAGGCATAGGCGAGGGTAATTTAAAATATTCAGTCCCAGAAGCTCATACAGATTATGTATTAGCAATTATTGCTGAGGAGTTTGGAATAATTGCTATTTTTTTAATAATCTTAGCTTTATTATTTATTGCTATAAGAGTTTTTTCTAATTCGCAAAAAATGACAGATAAGTTTAAAAAAACTTCATTAATTGGCTTAATAAGTTTGATATTATTACAATCATTAATCAATCTTGGTGTAACAATAAATATATTACCCACTACAGGAATGACGTTTCCACTTTTTAGTTATGGAGGTTCGTCTCTTATAAGTTCATTGATAATATATGGATTAATCCTTAATTTAACTAGAAAAAGATTATGAAAAAAATTATTTTATCCGCAGGAGGCACTGGGGGCCATGTATTTCCTATGGTTGCTTTATATGAAGGTTTAAAGCAAGAACATCACGATATAATGTTAATTACGGATATTAGGGTAGAAAAATATATAAATAATCTTAATATAAAATTTAAATTAGTTGACGCAGTAAGTCCATTTGGAAAAAAATATTTTATTTATGGTATTTTTACTATTTCAAAAATAATTAAATCTATATTTCAATCATACAAAATTCTTAAAAAATTTAAACCAGACTTAGTTATTGGTTGTGGAGGCTATGTCTCATTCTCGGTTTTAATCGCAAGCAAGCTATTAGGTATTAAAATAATATTATATGAAACAAATTCTGTATTAGGTAGAGTAAATAAAATCTTTTCAAAATATTCTTCGAAAATTATCACAGGATATAAAGATCCTATTAATTTAAATAAAAATATATTGATAAAACATTTTATGTAGGTCAACTAATCAGAAAAAATATTTTGTCTATTAATATTGATTTAAACAAAATAAAACAAGATAAAATTAATTTATTAGTTTTAGGAGGCAGTCAAGGTGCAAATATTTTTTCAAAATCACTACCTAAAATTTTAAAAAAACTTTTAACGAAAAATATATCAATACACATTTTTCATCAAAGCAATAATAAAGATGTTAATTATACTATAGAAGAATACAAAAAGATTCAAAATGTGGAAAATTTTTCTTTTGACGTTTTTACTTTTGAGCCTGATATTCAAAAATATTATAAATTATCTAACCTAGTAATTTGTAGATCCGGCTCTTCAACATTGTCAGAACTTTGTGCTATTCAATTACCATTTATTGCCATTCCTTTGCCATCATCCTTGGATAATCATCAGTATTTTAATGCTAAATTTTATGTCGATAATGATTGTGGATGGTTAATTAAACAAGACTCTGATTTGGAAAATAATTTATACAATAAATTAAATTATATATTTCAAAATTATAATGAAGAAATATCTAAAAAAGTGAAAAATTTTGAAAAAATAATAAAAAAAAATACTTTAGAAAATTTTCTTAAATTAATCAATTAAATATATGCAAATAAATATAAATAAAAATGATGTTGTTCACTTTGTAGGCATAGGTGGTATTGGGATGAGTGGTATCGCACTAATAATGAAAAGTTTAGGCTATACAGTTCAAGGAAGCGATTTATCAAAAAGTAAAAATACAGAGAGGTTAAAGAAAAAAAAAAATTAAAATTTTCTATAATCATAGTTATTCAAACCTTAAAAAAGCAAAGATTATAGTAATATCTTCTGCAATAACAAATAAAAATAAAGAATTAGTGTTTGCAAAAAAAAAAAATATTTTAATAATTAAAAGAGCAGACATGTTAGCGCATTTGTTATCTTTAAAAAAAAATATTATTATTTCTGGTTCACATGGCAAAACTACAATTACATCCTTGGTCTCAACAATATTAAATAATTCGAAATATAATCCAACAATCGTCAATGGTGGAATTTTAAATTCAATTGATGCTAATGCAAGAGTGGGCAAAGATGACTGGGCAGTGGTTGAAGCAGATGAGTCGGATGGAAGTTTTTTAAAATTTAAAAAGCTATACTCTATCACGAGTAATATAGACTATGAGCATATGGATTATTATAAAAACATTAAAAATCTTCACCATAAGTTTGAAAAATTTATTAACACCACTACTTTACTTGGAAAAGCTATAGTTTGTTCAGATGATAAAAAATTAAAAAAAATAGCAGAAAAAAATATAAATAAAAATGTATTGACTTATGGTTTTAACAATAAAGCAGACTTTAAAATTCTTAATTCTAAAAATACAAATATGGGAATGAAATTTGATCTTAAATTACAACAAAAGAAGAAAAAAATTACTTTAAAAAATTTTTACATAAATTTAATAGGTAAACACAATGTCTTAAACGCAACTGCAAGTATTGCGTTGGCATTATCTATCGGAATTAATCAAAAAGTTATTAAACAATCCTTAAAAGAATTTAAAGGTGTACAAAGAAGGATGACCCAATTAATAAATTTTAATAATAAATTATTTTATGATGATTATGCTCATCACCCAACGGAAATAACTGCTGTATTAAAAGCATGCAAAACTAATTTTAGTAAAAGAAAAATTATATCAATTTTTCAACCTCATAGATATTCAAGATTGAAATACTTGTATGATAAATTTACAAAAAGTTTTTATAGTTCAGATGTTGTTTTGCTTTGTCCAATATATTCAGCAGGAGAAAAAAAAAATAACATAAGCCAATATCAACTTGGAAAAGATATAATAAAAAATTCAAAAACAGAGGTCATATTAGTAAATAATGAGGTAGAAATAGAAAAATTTCTAAAAAAAAATTTAGCAAATAATGAAATTGTTATAGGAATGGGGGCTGGTTCAATTAGTATGTGGATGAAAAAAATATCTGTAAATTATAAGAAGTATGCTGCAAAAAACAAAAAATAAAACAATTTTGGATCTTAAAAAAAACTGTTGGATTGGAACCGGTGGTACTGCAAGTAACGCTTTCTTTCCTGAAGAAGAAAAAGATTTACATAACTACTTAAAAATAAAAAATAATAAAAAATTTTTTATTTTAGGAAATGGATCAAATATTCTGTTTCGAGACAAAGGTTATTCGGGGAAAATAATTAAATTGGGGAAGGGGTTTAGAGGAATAAACTTTACGCAAGATAAAAAGCATTTAATTTGTGGTGCAGCAACTTTAAAAAAAGAATTAAGCAATTTTGCCTTAAAAAACAATATTTCAGGTTTTGAGTTTTTATCATGTATTCCTGGAAATTTAGCTGGAGGTGTGAAAATGAATGCTGGCTGTTTCGATAATAGTTTTTCGCAAATTGTTTCTAAAGTAATTGGATATAAATTTAATGGCATAAAAAAAACAATATCTGCAAATAAAATTAAATTTAGATATCGAAGAACAAACATACCAAATGATTTTGTAATAACTAATATTATTTTTAAAATAAAAAAAAGTAATTACGATGTGATTAAAAAAAAGATGGATTTATATGTTGAGAAAAAAAGTATTTCACAACCGGAAAAAATAAAAACAAGCGGAAGTACCTTCAGAAATCCTTCAGATAAAGTAAAAGCTTGGACTTTGATTAAAGGAGCAGGTTGTGACAAATTAAATTTTGAAGGTGCAAAATTTTCATTTAAACATTCAAATTTTTTAGATAATTCATCAAATGCTTCGTCAAAAAATATAGAAAAATTAATTTCATTAACAATTGAAAAAGTAAAAAACAAATATGATATTAAATTAAATTTAGAAATACAGGTTGTTGGTGATAAATAAAAAAAAAATTTTAATAGTCTTAGGTGGTATATCAAAAGAAAGAGAAATCAGTAAACAAACAGGTCAAGCTTGTTTCAAAGCGCTATTGAAAAAAGGACTGAATGTGTCAAAATGTGATTTAAAAAAAAATTTTAAGAAAACAATAGAATCTTATAATCCAGACATTATTTTAAATTGCTTACATGGTGAATTTGGTGAAGATGGTAAAGTACAAGCTATTTTTGAAAATTTAAAAATCCCGTATACTCATTCTGGTCCAAAATCCTCAAAAATTGCTATGAATAAAATATTATCAAAGCAAATTTTTAATAAAAATAAAATTTTAACTCCTGACTTTAAAATAATAAAAAAAATTAATGATTTAAAAAACAAAATTTCACTTAAAAAATTTGTAATCAAACCAATTAACGAAGGTTCGAGCGTTGATGTCTCGATATTTGATAAATTAAATACAACAAGTAAAAAAAAAATATTTAGTTTAATTAGAAAATATAAGGTTCTATTGCAAGAAGAGTATATAGAAGGCAAAGAAGTACAAGCAGCGGTTTTAATAAAAAAATCTATTGGTGCTATTGAAATTAAGCCTAAAAGAAAATTTTATGATTATAAAGCTAAATATAATTCAAAAGCTAAAACAAAGCACATTATGCCAGCTAATTTAAAAAAAAATGTTTATAAAAAAGTGAACCAAATTGCATTTAAGGCTCACAAATTAATTGGATGCAGAGGTGTGACAAGGTCAGATTTTAGAGTTAAACCTAATGGTGACATTTTCATACTCGAAGTTAATACACAGCCAGGCATGACTAAACTTTCATTAGTTCCAGAAATTGCACAACATTATGGTTTAAGTTTTTCAGAATTGCTGTATCGTTTACTAATAGATGCATCAACTAAAAGGTAAAAAAAAAAGAATTATAATTTTAATACTCTTATTCTTTTTTCTAACAACCTATAATTATAATAATAATATAATCTTTCCATTCTTTAAAATTGAGCAGATTGAATTTAGAGGTGATAATTTAATTGAGGAAAATATAAAAAACCAAATAGTAAAGGAATTACAAAATAAAAGTTTATTTTTTTTAAAAAAAAAACAATTTTAAAAATATACTATCAAATAGTAATTGGATTGAAAGTTTTAAAATAAAAAAATCATACCCAAATAAAATAACAATTATTTTAAATGAACTTTCACCAGTAGCATTTTACTCAAATCAGGGAAATAATTATTTAATTAATTCTGAGTATATCAATTCTAAAAAAATCTATAACAAAGAAAATATTGGTCTATTTAAAGTCTCTGGAAATTACAATAGTATTAAATTAAAAAATATTTATCTTAATCTAAAATTATTTCCAAATTTAAAAAAAAAAATATACGAAATAAAATATTTAAAATCTGAAAGATGGGATATGTTTACCAAAAAAACAAAAATACAACTTGGAAGATACGATTTTGAGAAACAATTTAAATATATTGAAATTATTTTAAAGCAAAATAATAATATAAAAATATTAGATATGAGAGTACAAAATAGAATGGTTATAACTCATTATGAATAATCAATTAATAGGTGCACTTGATATTGGTACTTACAAAACTAAGTTTTTAATTTCATCGCTAGATGATAAAAATTTTATTAAAATTCATTCAAAAAAAACTGTTCATACAAAGGGTATTAAAAAGGGGAATATAACAGATATAGATAAATTAATTGATATTATTAATAGTTGTGTCGGTCAAGCAGAGGATGAAGTTAAATCAGAAATTGAAAAAATCTATGTTTCATTAAACTCAATTAGATTTAATCACTGTAATCTTTGTCAGTCTAGGAATATTGGTTCATACGAAATTCACCATGATCACGATGTTCAAAATATGATAAATAACGCAGTTAATATTTTTTATTTAACGAATAAAAATCAAAAAATTATTCACTTACTTAAGTCATGTTTTAAACTTGATAAAAAAAATATTGTTGAAAATCCTGTAAATTTAAAAGCACATAGTCTTGAAACTGAGCTAGGTATTATATCCGTAGAAAAAAATTTTATTGAAAATTTGAATAATGTTTTTGAGAAATGTCATTTAAATGTAGAAAAATTTATTTATTCACCATTCGCATCATCAATTCTATCTGCTGATCAGGAGGAGTTTGAAAAAGGTTTTGTACATTTAGATTTTGGTCACGATAAAACTTCAGTAGCTATTTTTGATAAAGGTAATCTGATACATTCTTCTATTTTGCCTGTAGGCTCTTGGCATATAACAAGCGACATATCTAAAGCATTTAATCTAAATAATAATTTGGCTGAAAAAATAAAAGTTGATATTGGTCTTGTTTTTAATAAAGACGTTACCAATACAAATCTGAAATTTAAAGATAAAGAAAATAATTTAGTACAGATATCTGAGGAAATGCTTAAGCAAGTTATTCAGTCTAGAGTAGATGAAATTCTGGAAATGATAGAAAAAGAAATTCAATTTAGTAAAATTTTTAATAAAGGTTTTATAAAAATTATAATTTCAGGTGGAGGTTCCAATCTTAAGGGAATAAATAACAGAATAAAAAAACTATTGAATTGTGATGTTACTTTTGCAAAACAATCTTTTCCAATTAAAAATACAGAATTTAATATTTTTTCAGACTATATGGTATGTTTAGGTATTACTAAGCTAGTATATTTTAATTTTAATAAAGAAATTTTGGGTTTTAAGAAAAGAAACAAAGGTTTTTTTAGAAAACTTTACGATATATTTTCGTAGATTTATAATTGGCAATAAAAGTTGTGTAGATTGGATATTTTTAATCTATTATTTAATCTTTGTGAATTCACAACAAAAAACAATTAAGAAAAGATTAGTTATAGAAGGTATAGGTCTACATTCTGGATTAACATCAAAAATAGAACTATCGCCGCTAAAAGATAATCAGGGTATAATTTTTGAGAATATAAAGTTTGGCACTAATTCTATTAAAGCTAATTGGAAAAATCTTTGTACAGCTAACCTTTGCACAAAAATCAAAAAAAAAAATTTCGAAATTAGTACTATTGAACACTTAATGTTTTCTCTAAGTTCTCTCGGTATTACTAATATAAAAATAAGAACGCATTCGAGTGAAATACCAATTATGGATGGTAGCTCTAAAATATTTATTGATGAAATCTTAAATGCTGGACTGTTAATACAAAAATCCAAATCAAAATTTCTTAAAATTAAAAAAAAAATTGAAATTAAAAATAATGGAAAATTGATGTCTATATCTCCAAACAAATTAAATGATCTTGAGGTAAGTTTAAAGCTAAATTATAAAAATAAAATAATTGGCAATCAAAATTTTAAATATATACACTCTAATAGTCATTATTTAAAAATTTATGATTGTAGAACATTTTGCTTGCAAGAAGATTTAGAAAAAATTTTTGCTATGGGCCTTGGTAAAGGGGGCTCTCTTGAAAACGCCATTATTGTATCAGGTGAAAAAGTGTTAAACCAAGATGGATTACGTTATAAAGATGAGTTTGTGAGACACAAAGTCTTAGACTGTGTTGGTGATTTATATTTAAGTGGATATAAAATTATAGGAAAAATATATGGATATCAAAGTGGACACGAAATGACAGCTAT
>MDTG01167523.1_pt1 | contig 18348 bp, 22 predicted proteins | sample 811421 | NCBI WGS metagenome assembly MDTG01 (sample SAMN05326645, study PRJNA326480) | marine metagenome | isolation source: seawater | place: Pacific Ocean: South East | collected 2011 | reverse complement strand
TTCGAGTCGGCGTGGTTGGTCTTGAAGGCCCCGTTCGTGTATGAGCCGAACCCGAGGAAGGGATGGGCGGGCGAGTTCGATACAGGCGAAATCGACTACCTGTTTCGAGGACAGAAGGCAGGGGATGAGCAGGGGCGCTATTGGACTCCGAATATCAAGGAGGCGCTGTTTTACTCCATTTACGGGGACCAAACAGGCCGCGAGGGCATTCCGGAACTGTTGGTTGCTCGCGCACGGGACAAAAACGTCCCCTTGATGCGCGATCCGTCATATGCGGCGAACCTGAAAGATGTGCCCGCCGCTTTGGTGAACCTTCAGGGCAAGTTCGATGATGTCCAAACGCTTCAGGGTTGGGACATTCACGAGTTTTTGACGAGAAGTCCCGGCATGAAACAGATTCGTCGGGCGATGCCGGAATTGTTTGAGCAGCCCGAGGGCTATGTGCCGCCCGATGACCTGCCTGATTTTGCTTCTGTTGAACACCCATATTTTGAGGAAGTCCGGAGTCGGAGGGAAGACCATTTGCCCCGGACCCCTCGCGTCAATGACCGCTACCAAATGGGATACGGGCGCGACCTTGCTCGTTTGACTCAGTTTCTCCGTCACGGCTACGGTGGAGAATATGGTTTGGAGCGTTTTTCGCCTGACGTCTATGATGGCGGATATGAGGGTCCGTTGGAATGGAACGAGCGGATCATGGATGAATTGACTGATTTGGCGGAAAATGCAGGGGTGCCTGCTCCCACTTCCCCCATCGCCCGGTAGTTCTGAAAAGGATGGGGTGCATCGGGTGAGCATGAGCGGAGCCTTTGAGGAGGGTTGGGGCCTCCTCAAGGATTTCTATTTCCGAAACCCCGGTGCATCCGGTGGCCGTGTCCGTGACCCCCGATCATCCGGTTTCATGGAGTATATGCAGGGTCAAACCGCAGGTCATTTTGTTCCTCCTGAGATGCCCGGCGATTCTGAAATGGAAGATGTGATTTATCGGTGGGTTAGAGGCGAGGACGGAGAGCCAAAGCAGGTCGCCATTCCTGTTGAGCCGTTTATCCCTGATTACAAGAAACCGGGCTTTGTCGGAGCAAACCTGAGTTCCCCCCAACAGTTCATGGAGTCATTAAGAGGTGACGACCTGCAACGTCCGACCCTGCATACAAGAGAGGAACAGAACATTGTGGACAACATCATTCAAGATTTGACCGCTACACTTTCGCACGAGGGCATCCATGAAGGGATGCACGAGGACTTGTGGAGAGAAGCAAACGCCATGTTCCATCAACTGCAAGACGATGGGATGAGTCGTGATGAAGCGAATGACCGAGCCTATGCTCATCATAACCGGGCTCACGAATATGGCGCACACGCAGGCCAAACCCCTGCCCCTCGCGTTTATGGAGGCCATCCCTCAGAATGGGAAGGGTATTTGGCGCATCCTGCTACGCAGCGAGCGGCTATTCAGGGAATGATGGAACACGTTGAAACCGCCGCAGCAAAACGCTTCGGCCTTCCTTTCCCGCCGATGGATGCTTTCGACCCGAAAGGCGGCCGAGATACGGGTGGTCATCGGATGAATGACCTTGGATATTACATGGCTGAAGACCTTGAAGATTCAGGCTACGGTAATCTTTTTGCGCTTCCCGATGACCTTAGCGAAATCGAAATTGACGGAAGGCCTATCACGGAAGACGAAGTTCGTGTTTTGATGTCCGGAATGATTGGGGGCGACGGGAACTTCTCGCCATTTATGCTTGATGACGAGGAGGACCTCGACAGTTTCAAACAATTCCGAGGTTCGCAGGTCCCTCTTGATCAGGTGATGGGAACGCGGGCGAGGGCAAATGCAGCAGCACGAGGGGGGTCGAGAGATGGGCGCGTTTGACGATGCTTGGCTTCTTATGAAGTCGATTCTGAATCGGCCGGACATTGACTCTTTGTTTGGGGCTTTGACGCCCGATTGGACGGCGAGGAATTTCGCGGAGCCTGTGAGGGCCGAGGTCTATGCTCGTGACCACGACGAAGCGTATGAACTGATGGAAGGCATGCGCGGCCGCATCGATATGCCTTACCTCGACACGGCCGACTACTTCCAAACGGGAGGGGAAGCACGAATGCGTGAACTTCTCCGAGAAATTGAACGCGGCGGCACGGGTATTCTCGGTGACGCGAAGAACTTGTTCGACCGTCAAACCGGGCAGGGCGAAAGACCGCGCATGGACCCGCGCGTCTTTGCTGCGTTGCTTACGGACCCGGAGGCTTACGAGATTCTCGGACTCAAAAATCCAACCGAAACGGGGACCCTCATGGGTGACGCAATCGAACGATACCGCGGTCAAGATCAGGCAGTTCCCCTTGGGGGAATGTCTTTCGACGCAACACGCGGGGACATTGGGATGATGTCCCTGACGCCCGGAATGGGTGGACTCGGCCTCGGTCAGCATTTGATGGGGGTTGCATTGCAGGCGTCAGGTGAGAAGCGACTCACAGACAGATTATTCACCCCATCGGGGGCCAGCGCCTTCGACAGCCTCGGCATGAAGGCAATTGGCGACAACCCAACGGTCACATTCGTCCCGCCGAGGTCTGAATACAGCAGCCCGCGCCTCTCTTTGGCGGGCGATGATTTCACCTATGAACGTCCTTTGCTTAAGCCGGGAGCGGAAAGCATGACTCAAGGGTCCCTCGATGCGATCTTAGAGCCTGAATATTACTCGAATGAAGACCAAGAACGCATGGTCAGAATCGGCAGGCGTCAATACCTCCCACAGTTTCCGGGTCGCTATCCGGTCCAAGAGAGAATGAGCCTTACCTACGCCGGAGATGACCCGACGCCGATCACAGACATTGAGGTGCAAGACGTTCGGGAAGCCTACCGCAATCACCCCTTGCTTGGAGGTCGATGAGGTGAACGCGCTCGACGTCGCTTGGTCGGTCCTGAAGATGCCGCTGTATCACGGCACAACCGCGGATGCGTGGGAGCAGATTCAACGCGAGGGATTGAAGACCACCGACCACGCGCCTCAATTTTTTGAGCATGACGAAGAGGACATTCGTGAGCAATACGGCGAAGATTTCGAGAGGCTGTTTGGCGGCGATTGGGCTTTCGCCTATGGAGATCAGGCGAAATTGGAGCCGTCTTTTTTAGGAGGAAGAGCCGGAGCAATCATCAACGCAAACGAATGGGCTAATCAGGATGACCAAACGAATACCGTTGTTTTGGAGATTGACGACTCGCACCCGTTTATCGAAGAGCCCCCCATTATCGATGAGGACGGAGACGTGACGGTCTTCAATCAAAACAAAGACCAACGCCGGACAAATCAAATCATTCCCCCTCACTTGATTCGTCGTCTTTCAAGCGAAGAGGTTGCTGACGCCCGCAGGCGTCAAAGCCAATACAGCCGTATGCAGCGAAACAACGAGAATTGGCTGTATGAAATGGTGAGAGAGGCCACCCGCCGCAACGGACTATCGATGACCGACGACGAGTTCTCACACCTCATCGATATGCGTTCGCGCCATTCGCTTTGGAACCAACGGCAAATGGGTGATTTTCGATGACGGCCTTCGACGCGGGTTGGTCGCTCATCAAAGCCCCCATCACCGAGGACGAAGCCTTCAGGGTTTTCGACGCACACCGACGCAGGGAGCCGTGGAATTGGGGGGACGAAATCAATGAATTGGAACGCATCATGCCGGGAATCATCATGTCGCAGGTCAATGAGCCGAGCAATTTAGCCCCAATCATTCCGACTACCGGGCAGACGCTATATCGTGCGGGCGACCCGAGTGGTCGCTTCTTTTCACCGCAATTGCTCACGGCGCAGCAATACGCAGGGTGGCGTAAGGGACGGTTTGGAGGAAATACCCGTGATGTCCATTCGTTCACGTTGCCCGAAGTGGACCCCGACAGGGTCTATGTCCCACCCCTGAACACAGAACCGGACGGTGGTAAGTCGATTTACCCACCTGAAGATGATGAAATTGGGCAAAGAGCGTATAGGCTGTATTACGGATTAGTCGATCAAGAGGAGGAAGCACGTTTCTTTCAAGATAGGGGCAAGGATTTCGTGGTCATTCCCGAATACGCTTCGCAATACTCCTATCCACCAAGCGTAGCCATGATGCTGCAACGCACGCAATTGCGTGACCCTGAACTGCGAAGAAGGGTGTTGTCTGATTTGGGTTCAACCAATATCGATGGCTACACCGGGCCGCCTCAGCAATGGGGCTTGTTTTATGCGGGCGGTGATGAGGGACGTCCCGTTTCAACAGGTCAGCAGCACAACATCGACGGGGAAACGTGGGAAAGGATGTTTGGTCGCGGAACGTTCAAACGATGAGCGCATAGTTCAGGGTCATGGGTGCGAACGCTTTCGAGCAAGCGTGGCCGCTCATCAAAGCGCCCGGCATCCCCACGACTCTCCGCTACGGGGGAAAGTGCGCGAACTGCGGCTATTTCCATCCCGCCGGAACTCAAGCGCACTATAACCCAAGCGATAAGCGGGTTTATTGCCCCGACGCAAGGTGCGGCATTCGTCAAATCATCTGAGTTTGACCCGATCCGTTAAGCCTGATCGCAACCTGCCCCCATCATGGACGCATTCGCCGCAGGGTGGTCCGTCCTCAAATCAATGGGCATCAACGTCAATGACTCCTCCGCCCCCTATACCGACATGATTCTCGACGGCCGGAAGACCATTGAGACGCGGGCATCCGACAGCCTCGACCCATATGTCGGCCGTGATGTGGGGCTTATCCGCACCGGCAAAGGACCCGCTAAGATGGTCGGCAAGGTCAGGCTCGGGGAGCCCAAGCGGTATGAATCCAAGGAGGAGTTCGACCGAGATCGGCCGAAGCACCGGGTCCCCAAGGGGTCGAAGGAAGACAAGTCGAGCGGGTATGGATACCCAATCCGTAGCAAAAAGAAGGTCAAGCCCAAGTCCATTCACAGCCGGGGCAACATTGCCCGTGAGGTCCGGTGACTTCAAATCCGCAAGGGGCATGGGTTGTCTGATGGCGTCAGCCTTCTCTCAGGCTTGGGATGTCGTCAAAGCCGCTGATGAAGTGGACCTGTTCCTTGATACGCTGATGAAAGCGGCGAGGTCCCGCGGAGTTCCTCTTCAAGAACGTGCAGACTACGTTCAACAGATGCTCGAAAGCGGAGACGAGGGGGCCGTCCCCGTGTATCTGTCCGGACTTGCAGGGAACAAGTCGAAGCGGCACTACCAAAAGTTTTTGCGAGAAGCGGCTGAGAGGTTGGGGTCACGCCGCCTGATTGAACCCTTTGCCGGTGCGCTTGGAGCATCATTGTCGGTTCGCCCTCCCGAGGTGTTTATCGGCAACGACTACAACCCCGCGGTCATCAACCTCCATCGCAATGTGCGAGACAATCCTGAATTGCTTGAATGGAACCCGGTTGAGGAATACACGATGGGTGTTGGGGATGACCGAACGCTTGGGGGTAGTTCGATGATGCCTGTTCAACCTGAGGAGGAAGCATTCTTCCGTGCGACTGTTCCCAAGTGGGCTGAACAAGTTCCCGAAGGTCGCGTTCTTCAGGGGCCGTTTAGGTATCTGCAAATGCGCGAGGAATTGAACAACATTCTGTCTCAGCCTGAGTGGTATAAAAACCGCGATATGTCGGTTCGTGCGGCACGTTTGATTGGAATTATGCAGCCGATGATGCAAGGGGGGCGCTTTAGGATGAATGCGGCAATGACGGGATTAAATATGCCCCCGCGTGGCCCCTCAAACCCAAGCAAGAGAACCATGTTTGCAGAAAATCCCGAGATGGAGGCTGTGTTTGCTGAAATGATGCCGAGCCTGAGGCAGGTTTCACCGAGAGTCACAACACCCAATTTCCTGATCAATCCTCCCGAAGGCATTCAATCAATCGACCCGTCGAGGCCCGTCACCTATACGCCGTGGTCTGAAATCATGCGGCAGGCGGATTGGAACTTCCACATCGGAGAAGCCTCGCCTTTCCTCGACACGATGGCCGATGCAAAGCAATTCACCCCTTCCACGCTAACGCTTCTTGACCCCCCTTATCTTGGAGAAGTCGGAGAACACGCTCATTGGGCGAAAGACGATTACGCAAAGCAACGGGCGTTGATGGCGCAGTTGCAGGTTTTAGCGGCAGAAGGACTTCCTATCATTCATTTCAATTCGGATAAGCCCCTCGTTCGTGAACTCAACGAAGCGGCAGGAATGAGGCACCTACAATTCCTTGATCGGCCAAACGTAGTGGGGGGCAACCAATTGGTTGAGAACCGAAAGGAGGCACCCGAGAGCATCGGTGTCGCCAACATCCCCTTCATCACCGAGCAATTGATTCAGGACCTCGACACACGCCCCGAAAGCGAAAGGGCCGTTCGTTCAAGAGGCAGGGCTACGGGCCATTCTTGGTATCCGGAGCAGCCCGGTTTCGTCGTTGATTGATCCTGTTAAATAGATCACAACCCTGCGAGGACTGTGAAGCGTGTTCAGAAGGTCATTGCGAAGACGAAAGACTTGGAGCCTGCCGTGAACCGTCCCGGTTCAGTCCTCTCCGGAAACAAGGTCACGGGTTGGTCGGTCAATTTCCCCATTCAGGGAACGTGCCGTCCGTCCAAGGTCTGCATCGAGACGTGCTATTACGCCACGTCGATGACGGCGTGGTCAAACAGCCTGCGAAAGCAATTGTGGCTCTATAACGACTGCGTGGAGGACCCTATTGCGTTCGCTGAGTCCGTGGTCAAGGAATACCGGAAGAAGGACCTTGACTTCCTACGTTGGAATGGAGGCGGCGATTTGTTCCCTGAGGCTGTGACTGCGGTGAACTACATTGGCTCTCATTACCCTGACGTGGTGTTGTGGGTCGTCACCCGGAAGCCGGAGATGGCGGCGTTGGTGTGGAACACGCCTTGGAACAACGTCCACGTCCACTTCAGCCTCGACCGGCATTCGATGGAGCGACGGCAGAAGGCGATTGACGCATTGGCCTACCAAAACAACGACCGCCCCATCTTTTTCTCTTATCAATGTGAGAGAGGAGAGGAGCCTGACGTCGATGAACTCACCGCCCAAGGCGTCTCCCTGTTCTTTTTCGACAATTACCGCGCTCCGGACCGCTACATCACGGATCATGCGGACGTCCTGTGCCCATTGAACCTCAATCGTGCGGAGCGAAACGACATCACCGGCTCCTGTGGTGAATGCCGGAAATGCTTCGACGGTTCGTGGTTGTGAGTGATGCGAGCCCTGTGAAGGGTTAAATACACGACAGGCGTGCCCTATAACGTGGAGATGGTTTCACCGACGGCCTTGGGCCGTCGTATCCGCGCACTTGAACGAGAACATCACCGGCTTGCACTTCTGCGGTCGTTGAAGGTCGAAGACGAAAAGACCCCGCTGATCGAGTCGAATGGGGCTTAAATATCCGAGGCGTCGTGCGTCGAACGTGGACCCGTTCATTTTTGCGTGGTCAGTCCTAAAGCGGGACATTGACGGCGACGAAAACGACGATGAGTTCGTGGACAGCGACCAATTCAATGAAAAGACTCCAAGGACCGTTGAACAGATCATGAGCATCATGGGCCTCGACGGGTCCACCGATATGTGCTATTCCTGTGGTGTTGAAGGCCCTTCTTCCTTCTTTGCACAACGAGATGAAACAGGACGAGTCGAGCGCCGCTGTCCCGAGTGTGGCTCCCAATCAATTCACGGAAAGGACGCATACGAGAGTGTGCCGGACCGCAGCGATGAATCCTATGAAGATGAACTCGCTCGTCGCAATGCTTACTACCGCGACATCGAGGAGAAACTCAGGTATCGTCAGACAGGAGTGCCCTCGGGCAATGAATGAGGTGGGATGAGATGACCGCCTTCGACCGCTCTTGGGCCTTGCTGAAAGCCCCTTATCACGGAACGACACAGGACCGGCTGCCTCAAATCATGGAACACGGTCTGAAGCCGACGCACAGCCATAATCGCAAAGACGATGAATGGGCGCAGGAAATGAGCAATCGTTTCATCCGTAATCCCGCTACCGACTACTACGGGGATTTGCCGAGAGTGTATATGACCCGAGACGCTGAAACCGCCCACGATTATGCACGAAGGGCAGCGAATCAGCAGTTCAAGCGAGCATTGAGGCGGGAATCCAAAGAAGAGACGGGGCGCGGGATTTCCGACGCCTATTTCATGCGAGAACCGTATATCACAGATAGGATCAACCGCCCTGCGATCATCCGTGTGTCCGACCAATTCCCGATGAGGCTAAACGCTATGGCTTTGCATTCAAATGAAATCATCCCTCCTGAATACCTTGAGGTCGTGTATGCACCCGATATGCCGATTGACGAAACCTTGACTTACGGTGGTTGGGAGAAGGCGACCAATGAGGCCTTCAAAGAAGCCGGTTTAGACCCAATGCACCCCGGCCGCAATTTCATTTCAACGGTGGTGGAAGATTGACCGCCTTCGACCGCGCTTGGGACCTCTTGAAAGCCCTCGGTGAAGAAGGCGACCTGTTTTATTGGGACAAGCGCCTATATCCCGAAACCGCTCGCACCTTCAGCACGGGGCGTGGGCCCGCATATGAGCGCATTTTCGATTACATCTCAAACGTAGTCGGGCCTGATAAGGTGTCCGAGTTCTTCGACACCAATCGAGTGTCCTACCCCGTCGAGGGGCGCGAGATTGCCCCGTGGCGAGAGGTCATGGAGTCTTCCTCGCCAAAGAAGGGTAGGGACGAGGCATTGGCCCTCATCGGAGGTAAGTTCGGCGCACCGAACAAAATGCCCGGACCGACCTTCTCGCTACCGACTCACCTATGCAACAGGGGCGGCGTTTTGCGCGAAGTCCCCGGATCGACATGCAATCGTTGTTATGCTCACGGGCAGGGAAATTATGGGTTTAACAACGTGCTGATGAGTCAATGGCGCAACGCACACGCCCTGCTGACTCCGGATGAGGAGGGGACGGCTCGTTATGCCTCGGCAATGGCGAATCGCATTCCCGCTTCTTCGTTTGACTTTGGGGACCCTTACTTCCGGTGGTTTGACTCGGGCGACCTTCAAGGTGCAGAACACCTCAGCATGATCAGCGACATTGCTCGCAACATCAACGACCAATCTCGTTTCCCGGTCCAAATGTGGCTACCCACGAGAGAGGAAGGGGCTATTTCTCGCCTCCTCGACGCTCGCGGGTGGGATGATGCGCTCCCGGAAAACCTTGCAGTTCGTTTGAGTGCGCCCTTCACAGGTCAAACGCTTGATGACGATGTGAACAGGGAACTTGGGCTACCGGCTCTTCCAAGACGTTTCCACGACATTTTGGAACACCCCCAAGTGTCTTTCTCCGCCACGAGCGCAGCATCTCCCGACATTCACATTTGCCCGGCATCTATCGGGAAATTGGGCGGCAAGTGTGACGATTACGGCTGCCGCAAGTGTTGGGACCCGGCTGCCAACATCTCATACAATATGCACACGGGAGGGTCAAAGAGCGCCCGAACCCCGCTTTTCGGTGGTGGGAGAGTGGATTACACGTCTGAGGGAATCCCATTGATTGACCGCGCACGAATGTTGCAGGGGGATTCGTGATGACTGCCTTCGACCGAGCATGGAGCGTCCTCAAAGAGGAGAACTGTGGGTTTTGCGGCACCCCCGGCAATTTCCCGAAATATGAGGAAATGGGGGGACTAAGAGTCTGCGATTCGTGCTATGAATCGGAACAACAGGGCTTTTTGGATTTCATGGACAAATTGCACTTCAGGGAGATGCTAAGATGACCGCCTTTGACCGAGCATGGAGCGTCCTCAAAGACGAGGCCTCAAGAGACAACCCCGCCGGCAACCCATCCATTCAACGTCTGATCGACAAGGTCAGGGGAAAGAAGCCTGAGCAACCCGAGGTTGAGATCGAACAGCGGCCAAAGACCGGCAATCCGTCGATTGACCGGCTCCTCGACAAGGTGCGTGAGCAAAAGGACGAGGGCATGAGAGAGGTGGGCCGCACGGGGTAGTGCGGAGGAGACTTCCACTTGACCCTGCCCAAGGATGTCGGTCCCCGATTGGCCCGACTCTTGATGGGTGAGACTGTATTTATGGTTGGTGCTGTTGGTGCGGCCCCGTGTCGTTCGCCGCAGACCGATACGTCGCAATCAAAGCATTCAGCATATGTCGCTCTTCCATGCCGTTGAGGCCGGTGCGCTGTGCCCAATCAACGACCCATGAGATGTCCGAACTGAACAGCCGAAGGAACGCGGTGGACGAGGCTTGTTGGACTTGCGCCGAGGACCACGAGTCTTCTTGCTGAAGCACCTGTTCCGCATTGGACATCATGCTCTCCCATTGTGTCTCTTCGTTCGACAGGTCGTTGCTTGGGAACAGCGGGTGGCCTACATAGGACAGCAAACCAACGGCAGCGTCTTTGTCGAAGTCCCGAGAACGGGAATGCTCTCCGGCGTTTTTCTCGATCCATGAAGTCATGGCGCTTGGGTTGTTAATCGCAGACGCCACGGCCACGTTGTAGGAACGCATTACGGCGACAGCAAGCCGCACATTGGGCGTCGTCATATACCCTCGTTGCGGCCTCGCGTTCTTAATCCCAACGCTCATAAACCTCTCATACCTCACAGCCCTCATGGGACGGCACGTTTCGGTCGTGATGCGCGACGACCTCTTCACAAAAATGGAGAGGGAGCGCGGGAGAGAATCACGATCCTCTTTCGTAAATCACATCATCGACCTCTATTTCAACAGCAGCCGCCTCAAGGAGAGCGACCCTGATGCCTGAAGAATCTAAACAAAATCAAACGCCGAATTTCCTCGCACCCCCTCCGTGGGCGCAGGACTCAAACCGCATTGACGTGAATCTCATTGCTATGCTCCTTTGGCAGGCTCTTCTCGTTGGAACCGCCGTTGCGATCTCGCACCTTGGTTGGTATCTTCCCGATACCGCCCCCGGAGAAATGGGGCTGCAATACGGCCTCATCACCTTCGGTTTCTTGTGCGCTTCAATGGTTCTGTTCCACGTCGGCGGTGTCCGCGACAGCCTCGCTATGCGGGCTGAGTTCGCTAAGGAGAGCCAAACCGAGAAGTGGATGCGTTCGCAAATGCGACTCCAACAGCGCAAAATGCAAAAGGAGACGTATTGGAGGGAGAGCATGATGCAGCAGCAACAGGGAGCCCGACAATTCGGATGGATGCCTCAACCACAGAACGGCACGGAAGAGACGAAGGAGTGATGGCCCCGTGTGGCCCTTCACGACTCAGAACGAGCGACAGGCCGAGGCCATGTCGCAGATTCTTGCTGAGAACGCCTATGAGCGTAAGATGGAACGTGTTGCCGGATGGGTTCGGACCGTTCTTGCCCTCATTTGCGGAGTCGCTTCGACGTTCGCAATCCTCATCGGTCTTGATATGCTCGGCATCACACCGATGGACGCATGGGAATGGATTCGTGGCCTAACGGGGTGAAGCATTGTCCGCGTTGATCGCGGGGCATATGCTGATGGCCTCGGCTTCGGCAATTTACGCTATGTATCGCGTTCTTCGTCCATTCCGCATCGGCATCTATGGTCCAAGCATGACGGGAAAAACCACGCTTGACCAATATCTCACCGTCCCCGGCGACATTGACCCCATCCCCTTTGAGTTTCGCACGACTCATGCTCACGGCGAAACGCCGACCGGATACGTCATGCCGCGGAACACTCGAAAGCAAATTCGATGGAAGAAGGAGAAAAAGCCGGTTAGCACAACCGATCTCGCCGGTCAAGCGCAATTCAGGAACCTGTGGGTCGAAGACATGGTCGGGCGAAATGTCGAACTTGTGGTATTCATGGTGGACCACAGGGCGTTGACGTCGGTTCAATTCATGGTGGACGCCGTTGCAGGGATTGAATACCTCGTCAACGGTATGCTTGGCGATGTTGGAAAGAACGTCAGCAGAAAAACGAGGAAGAGGTCAAAGGCATACCGTCCCAAATTGTTCTGTTTGATGATCAACAAAATGGACCTTTGGTGGGATGACGACGCGGCACGCCTGTATCACCTCGGTCTTCTCCGCGAACATCCTATTGCACAGCCATTCCGAAATGCGTTGAAACGAATGCGGAAGGCAGGCATTAGGGCGGAAGTCGTCCCTGTTTCTGCACAGCAGGGACGCAATGTTGAGCGGGCATTTACCGATTTACTTAATGCACTATGACCTACACAGTCTTTATCAGCCTGTGAGGGATGGGAGGGTTGATGGCGTTTATGCCGGGGTCCTTCAACCCCTTCGGTGGCGGCCTAACCTTGAGAGGCCTTGATGAAAGTCAATTGCGGTCCCTGTCGGCGCAGACCGGCATTCAATATGAGTTCCTCCGGGCTCAACAAAGAGCGGAGATGGCGAGCGCCGGGTCGGGCGGCGACATGGCCGGAGAGCAACTCGTCCCCACCGTTGAAATCAGGCTAAAGTCTGACTCAAAAAATCCTGCTAAGGCACGACGCAAAAACATCAAAATGCTTCGTAAGGCCCTTCGCCCTCCCAACTACAACCTTGGTTTGTTCAAGGTGTATCGGTATAACGCCGCTCATGAATGCGCCTGCTGCGGCGTGGATGTTCGCCGCTTCCTTGAGGGGGACAACGCCTATGCTCACATCATGGACGAGAAGGTGGGGCTTTCGCTTGCCGATCTGTATTGGTTTGATGAGGACACCGGCAACGCCAAGAAGCCTCATGCACGCACGCATGGGGACCACGGCGACGAGATGAACTCAACGCTTTGCCCCGCTCACTTGCACATTTATCATACGCTCAAATCTTTGGTTGAAGAACAGCAAATGGCTGAGGACGGCTTCGCTAAGGTCGCAAGCAAAGGCACGCGATTCATGCGCGTCCCCGGCATGGGTATGCTGACGGCAGGAATGTCGTCCACCAAAAACCGCAGCACGCCTGATTCAATCCTGAAATACGAGTCGTTTTTCAAGCAGATTCACACAGATGCGGAACACAGCAAAGGCGTGAAAATCTCTCAATATGAAAATCCAATCACGGGACTCGTGGACTTTGTTCAAGTTTCTTTTGACCTGCGTGTTCTTCAAACCGAAGCACAATACGTTCAGAACAACCCGATGACCGGAACAGCCATGAATGGAGTTCCGACAACACCAAATAACCCGGAGATGTGAATATGGGATGGTTTAGCCGAGGAAACACGACAGATACAGGTGCTTCGCAGTTCGGAGTTCCGCAAAATCAAGGCATGGGCATGGGCATGGGAATGAACTCCTATGGCGGAGGCATGGGCGGTCAAGCAATGGACCCCACCATGATGATGATGATGCAGCAACAGAACCCAATGATGCAGCAGATGGCGAACGACCCCGTGATCGCCATGAGCCGTCTCCTCGACCTCCGTGACCCTATCGCGGCCTTCCTCACGACGCAGACTTTCATGCAGGTCATGGACCTCGTTGGCGAAACCATGAATCTCGCCATGAAGGAGTTCTTCGCAAATGTGAAGTTCAAAATCGATGGCGACTCCATGTGCCTCGACCCAAGCAGCCTGCCCGCTGCTCTTGCTACGCTTTCTCCTGAAAACATCGCACTCACCATGAGCCGTGTGCAGCAGGCGGCCCAAAACACCATGCAGCAGAACCAACAGTCCCGTATGCAATTGATGAACGCTCATCAGATGATGGGAGGGCAGCAGAACCAACAACCCGGATTCTTCGGCTCTCTCCTCGGTAATGCAATCGGCAATCAGATGCAGAACGGCAACGCGATGAAGGCAGCGGGCGCAATGGGGGCAATGATTTGAGTCCAAACGAAAAGAACGAAGAGAACAATGCCGTGACGCCCTACGGCATCACCATTGACTTTTTTTCACCAAACCGAATGCTCGTGGAGAGCGCCACCATGATTTTCATTGGTGCCTTCTTCCTCATGTGCTTCACCGTCCTCGTTGCCCGTGGGTCCACCCTGTCGAGCAATCAGATTCTCTTTGGCGTGCTTGGCCTGTTCACCACGTTCGTCATCGCCGCAAGGCAATACGCTTCCTTTCGGTGATCGGACTCCGCTGACTCTTTCCTCCACAGCGCCGATCCAATACACCCCTCAAGAGGAGCAAAAACAAGCGCCCGAGAAGTGCAAGGCATTGACCAAAAGCGGTTCTCCGTGTAAGTCGAAACCAATGCCCGGAACAGGTGGCTTCTGCTCGGTCCATCGTCCGAAGCCTTGAAACACCCTCCCCATCGTATTTGAATCGTGGGGCGGCAGACTCGCAGGACTTGTCCGTTCTGCAATCACCCGGAAAGGGACCTGCTTGAGCAGATGATTTCCTCGGGTTCTATCGAAGCCGAAGACCTTGACCGCGAGCAGGGATGGGCTGAGGGGACGTCGCACCGACATATGCAGCGGCATTCAGGGAACTATCATACCAACAGCAACACCTCATGTCCTGTATGCACGCATCCTGACCGTGCCGTTATCGAGCAGACTCTCTCGAATGGCGCGGCCACATCGGAAGACTTTGCTGAGGAAATCGGCATTTCGTCCACTATCATTGACTTGCATATGGCTTCTCATCTTCATCCCGTGATTCAACGAGCCGCCGTGATTGAGGTCATGCCGTCCGCTATCAAATCAGCACACGACACAATCTCTCGTGTCGAAGTGAACATGAATCGTCTTGACGGTTTGCTTGGACGAATGCTCGACATGATTCAGAATCAAATGGATGATGAAGATGAGGTCGTGGACATGAAGGCGGTGGACACCGTCATTCGTTTGCACAAGGAAGTGCGCGATACGCTAACTGAGATCGGCAAATGGATGGAGAAGGCTGAGAACATCGATAAGGCACAATCCGTCAGCATCCTCACCGTCATTCAACAGGTCTTCACGGAGAAGTCCCCTGAGGTGTGGCGTGAACTGCGTGGCGAATTGGCGAAGGCAGGTGTGCTTGAATGAAGAAGCGCACCATCCATCAATTGATGCTCAAGGACACGCCGTATGAGCCCGTCCTTCATCAGCAGCCTGAATGGGACTACGTCGAGGACGGCATTGTGTTTTGTGATGCGGTGGACTACGTCATCCGTGAATGGTCCGAGGGGATGGAGGCGTTCAACACCGAAGGCGCGGATGAAGTGGCCGCAACCATCTATTCGCTGCTCATCGGCGCTCGCCTGATCTTGTATGACCTTGAGCAGCCGAAACCCGAGGTGAACTACATTGACGCGCTTCGCCATTTCGATGAACTGCGTAATGCAATGGCCGCTCTCGTGGCCTCATTCAAGTCCACCCCATCTCTTTCCGTGTGGTATTCGACATTGCCCTTCGTCATCGTGAAGGGTTATATCCGCCTCCGTCGTCAGAAGCGCGAGGGGTGATGAGATGGTCATGAGCAACCCCCGAGATTCCGGGCTTTGGACGCCTCGGACTCAGGAGTTCACCGGGGGCCACAACCCCCGCGAGGTGTTAGACCTCGACATCAATCCCAATGAGGACAGCGATGGCTTATCGCACCATACGCTTCAGACCCCTGAAGACATGGAAAGCGTGGACCAACGTGACCCAAGGAAGCGCCGTGCGAAGGCTCTCCGCGAACTCGCAACCGCTATTCCGCACATCTCCATCAAGCCGGAGAAAATCGATGAGACACTCAGTCGAACCCCGATGACGGAACGTGACGACCAATTGCTTGAGTCCGCTCTCGGCGTGGATATGGGGCAAATGGCGAATGGCGGGTCATTGGCGGCCGGAGCCAACGTCGGTCCGATCCGTAGCCCTACCGGCCAAATCTCCTATCAGTCGGATATTGGCAAGTCATTCTCGGACATCCTGAAGGCAAAGCGCCGATACAAGGGGCGACGTTATTCCGATGACGAGGAGGGAGAGAGGGAGGAAAAGAAGTCCAAAAAGCGGAACAAGCGGAAAAAGAAGCGCCGCGGCAAGTCCAATCGTGGCTTCAAGGACTCCTCTCGTGAACCCAAGTCCAAGACAAAGCGACGTGCTGAGTCTGCCGCTCGCAACGTCGGGCGTGGGTCAAAAGAGCAGGCCTTCCATCCAAACCCACACAGTCTCGCCATCCGTGGTGTTGGAGCCACGCGGTCAGAATCTCTTCCTCTCCGTCTTCGTGACCCCGTTGCCTATCAGCGCAAACTCGCTTATGAGAAGAACCGCCGTATGATGGGCGCATTGCCCCGTGGCCTTTCACAGCACTTCGACACCCGCGGCATCACCGGCCGTGGAACCGTGATCGGAGCAAAGGGCAGGGGCACGAGTCTCCCCAAAGTCCCCAAACTCGGAACCCGAATGTCTTCGGGTGCAGGTCAGGACCGGCTGATGGCCGGTGCTGTTGGCGACCCGCTCGGAACCCACGACCCCCTCGCCAAGTCGGCCACCAAACTCACGCGGGCTGAAATCTCGCGGCTCAAGGCAATGCTGCGGAAACTGACCGAGAAGATCGACAAACTGACCAAGGCTACGCCTGAATTGGAGGAGAACGCAAAGCGCGGCGCTCCGGCCGGTGGAACCTCGGACCCCACGGGTCCAACCGAACTGAATGATGAGGAAAGAGCGCAATACCGCTTCGGAGACACGAGCATCAACACGGTGGTCGGTATCACAGGAAAGCGGTGATGGGGATGCCGGGGCTTTACGACATCGACCGTTTCACCATTCAGAAGAACTACGTTCTCACCAACCTCGATACCCTCATCGAGGCGGCCATTCAAGCCGAAAACCCTTCTCAAATGCAGATGGCTCTTGAGAGCGACCCCCACCCTCTTCAACACGAAGACGTCACCGGAGTCGAAATCGACGCCGCGAAGATGGCCTATGACTTCGGGCTTGTGGACGAAGCGACGGCGCGAATTTTTCACGAGGGGTCACAGAACCCGCAGTTCATGGACGCCTTCCGTATCATGGTCAAAGCAGGCGCTCCTAAGATCAACAACGCCATTCAATATCAAAACACGAAACAAACGGGAATGTCGCTACCTTTGGCCTTCGATGCAAACGGAGAAGTTCAGCACGCTTGGAGGAGCGGTGTATCCGCTCCACGGGACTTTCGCAAGAAAACACCGACTCACGACCGAAACGGCCGCCTCGTCACCCGCGTTGTCTCTTCATACAACCACCGCGATGAGGCTTGGAACCGTCCATACAAGGAAGGGCTCGGGATGCTCAGGGAATTGGAAGGCATTCCAAATGCTCGTGGGTCGGTTCGAGACTACATCCGCCCCGGCATCTTTCACCGGAACAGCGTGAACATCCAAGGCCGCGACATGACGGTTCGCTATTTCAACACGGTCAAAGAGGCCTTGCGAAAAAACCCTGATGCCGACCCCCGCGAGGTCGCTTATCAGGCCCTCATGGGTGATTCTCGCTTCAAACGAAACTCGGGTATGCAGCATTCTGATTTTGCACATGGGAGATACCACGAAGACAACCTCCAATCAACACTCAAGGACCAAGCACGAGAGGAACGAATGATAGCAGGTCGCACAGGCGTTCATCCTGACCTGAGAGAAACCCCAATGGTCAACCATTTCTTCAACAGCAATTCTCACTACCGAAGAGGCACCAACGCAAAAGCAAACCGGCTCCTTGCTGAGAAATATGGGGTTTCCGAGGAGGAGGTTCGAGAAGGGATCATCGAACTCGACCAAAAGGCGAAGCAGTCGAGCGAGAATTTCGGGGCGCTGTTTAATGGGTTCCTGCATGATTTAGCGCGTAGGGGCAATGGAGGAAAGGACCCTGATTGGGTCGATGTTGAGCCTACACCCCAACCGCTCACAACAGAACCTCAAGAGCAACCTCAGGAAGAACCTCAGACTCAGGAGCAACCACAGCCAACTCAAGGGCCTTATGTGCCCACCACGCCTCCGCCACCGCCGGAACGGGTGCCTCTTCCGCCACCGAGGGAGCCGGAAGCGCCACCCCCCCCAATGGACACCTCGGTCACGGGTGCGCGTCCCGCTCCATCCATTCCCCGTCGTCCGCCGGGTGGCGACCCACGAAACCTCCCGTTCCTGCGGCCAAGAGAAGCACTCCCTGTTGAGGCCCCGCTGCCTCCCCCTCAACAGCAACAACCCTATATTGTCTCTCCTCTTGGAAAACCCGTGGACCAATTGCCGCCAATGCAACGATTGGCGTATATCCTTGGTCAGCGTGGCGGTCTATTCGGCAAAGCGGACCTCGTCCGTGAAGCACTTGAAGAGGTTCAGATCGACATTGCGAAGAATAGAGTCCCGCCTCGTTTCATGGGAATGGATCTAAACGTGAACTCGTTATCCGACATTTCAATGGCGGCGAATGCGGTCCGGACCACCCCACAAGATGTGGTTTCGATTCTGCATTCCCGTGGCGATTG
>MDTG01196770.1_pt1 | contig 18354 bp, 17 predicted proteins | sample 811421 | NCBI WGS metagenome assembly MDTG01 (sample SAMN05326645, study PRJNA326480) | marine metagenome | isolation source: seawater | place: Pacific Ocean: South East | collected 2011 | reverse complement strand
ATTTCTCCATTAACATATACATCCATTACCTTATTTTCAATACGAATAGCTAAATGAAACCATTTCTTAAAAGGAAGATCATTAATAATTACTTCTTTTGTAACGATTCCACCAGTATTAGCAACAACAGTATCCATAATAATTTTAATTTTATTTCTATTATTACCCGATACACCATCATTGAAAAAATAAACACCTGGACCATTTCCTAAAATAGGTTCATCGCTGTTTTCGTCTCTAATAGATGAACCTTTATTAAAAATATGATCTAATTCATTTGTACTATTACTATCATGACGTTTTAACCAAACACTCCATGTTAGTTCAATACCTTTATTTTCGTTATTGGAGCGATAAACTGTAACAGAACTGGAATTATTTGGATCTTGAAATACTGTTTTTTGTGAATTTCCATTGATTAATCCTTTTACTAAATAAGGATTTCTATCTCCGAGCATAAAATATAAAAGTAAACTAATACCTAAATTCATTAATATTAAAAATCCGATCATAACCAATATGATAAATACAAATTTTGTAACAAGAGTATTTGAATTGACAAATTCTTCTGTAGCAGTTGAAAGATCTTTAGATTTCATATCATCCATTGTATTTGAAAATGAATTTGTAATAGAGGTGAAAAATCCTTCAGATTTTCCATCATTAGAAGATGCATTTTCATTTTCATTTTCATTAGTATTTTCTGTTTTATTTTCATCCATTCTTTCAGCCAAAGGTTTATTAAAGTCCATTATAGTATATAATTATATAAATAATTATATATTTTTAAAATAAGGCAAATTTACTTGTTTCTACATTATCTTTCAAGAATGATAAATTAATATTGTAATTACCGAAAGCCTTACCAATTGAGGTTGCACCAGCACCTTCCATATAAATATCATATGCACTCTTGGGGTCAGTTGGTTCGATTAAACGTTGAAATTTGGAAATATATCCATCCCATCCACTTCCGAAACTAATAGATTTATCTTTCATATTGGAATTAAATGGAGGATCACCTACTAATTGAACCGATTTCACCATTTTTCCATCTAAATAAACATCGCAAATTTGATTATCAATACTGACTAGAATGTGGACCCATTTTTGTAATGGGAAATTATTTGTTATTTCAATGGTATTTGAAAATACTTCTGTGCTACTATTGGAACTACCTGTTTTTAACATTAATATAGAACGGTTTTCATCTAAATAAAGTTTTGTATCATAATCTCTTTGGAAAATCACTTTCTGACTACCAGTGTTCCAACTATCTACATATACCCATATAGAGTAAGTAAATCGTGCCGCATCGGGCTTTGTCAAATCGGTATAAGGAATAGATGTAATGGAGTCTTTTGATAAACTTTTCTCATCTTTTTGACGTGTAGAACCGTCAAAATATTGACTAAATAACATATAAAATATAAGAATTAGTAAAACAATACCTAAAACGACAACGGTTATATTCATATATATTTTTATACTATATTATTTAATGGCGGATTTTTGTTTAATAAAAGATTGTATTTTATGGCAATATCACTATCTGATAAAACTTGTGGGTAATATGTAATATTGCAAATAGAACCTTTCAAGTTCTCATCACCTATTTCTATTTTATCATTATCTGTTTTATTTACAATTGTTTCAGCAACTGCTGAAAATTCCAATTTACCATTAATAAATAAATCGGCGTTATTGTTATTATAATTGAAAACAATATTATGCCATTTTTGTTCTTCTAAATGTATATGAGTAAATTTATCTTGAAATAATGTAAATTTACATTTTTTCATAGCATTGTTCTCAACTGTATCTACATATTCAATAAGTGGTTGTCCTCCATAATTGAATACATGTTTTGTTTTATTTGTTGTATCTTGGACGTTTAAATAAATCCAAAATGAAATAGTATAATTTTGAATGGATTCTTGATCGTTATTTTTCTCAAGACCAAATTCCCCACCATTTTTATTTTTAGAACTGGTTTTTGGTAAGTCTTTACCAAAAATGACAGTTTCTCTTCTATCAAGAAAGCGCGGTTTATTCATAACAACTTGTTGCGGTTTTGCAATAACATTAGCATAAAGAAACGGTAAAACAAAATATGCAGCAAGAACAATAGTTTCAACATATAATAATAAATAAGTTACAGAAGGAGTTAATCTTAATTGTTCTTTAACAAATACAAAAAAATCTCCAATAATACAAGGTATGTAAAAAATGAAATTAATAATAAATCCCCATAATCCAGGCATTCTTCGTATTTTCTCACTAAATAAGTTGAAAAATATAGAAAGACCAAAAATAATGGCAATAATTAATAATACTTGTGATATGACAATATACATACCACTATTTACAAGGTCTAGACTTTGAAAGAATTTATAAGCATAATAGTAAAATATGAAAAGCATCATAAATCCAAGTAAAACAAACATGATTGTTGATTTACTTTTGGATTTACTTAAATAAATGGATGCACCAAAAGAAACAGCACAAAAAATGAGTATAAATAAAATGTAAATATAATACTTAGATTCGAATATATTAGGATTAAAATATAAAAATAAAGCAAAACAAAATATCAAAAATAAACAAATGAAAAATTTAAAATAATCTTGTGTAGTTATATTACTTGTTTCAAAATTCATTTAATTATAATATATTGATACATAATTAAATGAAATATTTTTAACTATAGGTTCTCAATGGCGGTTTTTTTACCATGACAATCTCTACAAAGTGCCACTAAATTATCAACATGATTGCTGCCTCCATGTTCTAATCGAATTGTATGATCTACTTCAAACCATGCTGGTAATTGCTTTTTACAATCTCCACAATGCCAGTTTTGTTTAGCAGCTACAAATTTCTTTTTAGTTTCACTGACAGAGCGTTTTGTTGCTTTAGTACCGGATTTCATAATTCGCTGTTGATATTTATAGTTTGTCATATCATTATTACGTATATTTTGTGGATGATTGTAGAAATTTTGATGTTTTGTCATATCTAAAATAGGATTAATAATATTACTTGTATTTCTATCAACTGGAAGATTTCTCAAATACTCATTAGATGAATAAATAATTTCTTTTGCACGCTCTGGATTATTACGCATCATATAACAAAGACAAATACCCACGATTGCTACACCAGCCATTTGATAATATTTTTTCCAACCCATAGCCATATTCAAGTATTTTCCATCTGTATAAATATTACCCATAGCTAATAGTGTTACAATAATAATAATTATTTCAATTCTCATATTTACTTATAAAATATATAGATTAAAATCAAGGCGCATAATGTTAAAAATAAATAAATATGATGTTTTTTAATATTTAATTGTTCTGTATATATTACATGCTTTGGCTTATAATGATTCATATAAATATCATTAGCTTTATCGTTAGAAATAACATCTTTATCAACATGTGAATTTACTTTATTATGTATGAAATTCATCCATCTTTTAAATGATTCTCTACTGTCTAAATATGGAGAAACGGGATATTTATCTAATAAACTGCTAAAATAATTACCTATTTCAGGATCAGGTATAAATAGAGGCATATTCATCATTAAATCATAATATTTTCTTTGCGTCACCTTATTACAAACTTTTGGATAACTATTGGCTATTGTGTGTAAAAAAAACCAATAATGAGGTCCCCATACATCTGCATTAAATTTCATAATAAATAAGTATATAAAATTTTGACATAATTAATATTTAGTATAATCGAATGGAAAATTATTGTAATAATTGCGGAAAGTTAGGTCACTTATTCAGTAATTGTAAACTACCAATAATAAGTATAGGAATTATTTGTTTTCGCTATAATAATAATAAAATAGAGTATTTGATGATAAGACGTAAAGAGACATTGGGATTTATAGAATTTATGAGAGGTAAATATGCAATCAATAATAAAGAATATTTGATGAATTTAATAAATCAAATGACAAAATATGAAAAAGATAAATTGTTAAATAATGATTTTGACAATATATGGAGAGAAATATGGTGTGACAATGATACACAAATGAAATATAAATATGAGGAAAATATTTCAAAAGAAAAATTCAATTTATTGAAAAATGGAATAAATCATAAGAAGGAAAAATATTCATTAGAATCTTTAATACAAGAATCGAAAGAATTGCATGAATATGAAGAACCTGAATGGGGTTTTCCTAAAGGTCGTCGAAATTATAATGAAAATGATTATGAATGTGCTTTACGTGAATTTTGTGAAGAAACGGGATTTAAAAGTAATAGTTTGAATAATATACAAAATATTGTACCATATGACGAAAATTTTACAGGTTCTAATTATAAATCATACAAGCATAGATACTTTATTATGTACATGAAATATGAAAATTCCTTGATATTGAATAAATTTCAAAAATCCGAAGTGAGTAAAATGGAATGGGGAAATATAGATTCATGTTTGGAAAAAATACGACCTTATAATTTAGAAAAAAAAAAATTAATTAGAAAGGTAAATAATTGTTTGGAAAAATATGCTGTGTATGAATCGTAGTAAATATATTATCTTATATTATAAGATAATATGGAAGAAAAAACAAGGAAGTCAAGAAAAGGAGCTCCTAAATGGCACGTTCAAACGAAAGATGGATATGAACCTTTGAAACCTTATAAATTTATCAGGCATCCAGAACGTCCTTTAGTAAGACTTATTCCTCTAACATTGAAACCTATATTAGAATCGAAAAAATGGAAAGATTTTTATGAAAAATTTTATTTAACAAAGGAATTTGAATTTATTGATGATAAAAGATATAGAGAACTTGCTAATGAAGCGGCTGGAAAAACAGTACGTATTAAACCAAAAAGAAAAGAAGCAAATATAACACAAAAGAATTCTCCTGAAAAGGTTGTAATTATAAAACGAAAAAAGAAAGTTAAAATCAAAGAGCCAGAACCCGAACCAGAACCAGAACCACAGCCAGAACCAGAACCAGAATCAGAACACGAATCAGAACCCGAACCAATTATGATGAAAAAAGTAGAAAAATTATCTCCACAACAATTGCATGATTTTGATGAATCTTATTTAGATTATTTGTATCCAAATGTAAATAATAAGGATTTTATCAAAAAAATATCATCACATCGTGAGTTTGATTCTACAAAATATGACGGAACTATTTACAAAATAAAAGAACGTTCGGATGAATTATGCGAAGAAGATTTTGAATTGATGCCTCATCAAAATTTCGTAAGAAATTTACTTTCTTTTAATACACCGTATAACAGTCTTTTATTATATCATGGATTAGGAACAGGTAAAACATGTAGTGCAATAGGTATTTGTGAAGAAATGCGTGGATATATGAAACAAGTAGGCTCCAGTCGTCCAATTATTGTTGTTGCTGCACCAAACGTCCAAGATAATTTCCGTTTACAATTATTTGATCCAAGAAAATTAGTCATGAAAGGCGATGAATGGAATTTGAATACATGTGTAGGAGCCAGTTTATTAAAAGAAGTAAATCCAACTCAAATCAAAAATGTTGATAAAAAGAAAATTATAGACCAAATAAACAATATTATTAAAACGAATTATGTATTTCTTGGGTATGGTAAATTTGCAAATTACATTAATCGAAAAACAAGTATACCATTAAATGCAAATTATAGCGAAGAAGATAAAAAACGCATAAAACGTAACAGAATTCGCCGTTTTTTTAATAATTGTTTAATTGTCATTGATGAAGTTCATAATTTACGTATTACAAATGACAATACAGGTTCTAATAAAAAGACCGCAGAATTGTTGATGGAAATTGCAGAAGAAAGTCAAAATATGAGATTACTTTTATTATCAGCTACACCAATGTATAATTCTTATGAAGAAATTATTTGGTTAACCAATTTGATGTGTATCAATGATAAAAAGAATCCTATCAAGATAAACAATATTTTTAATACTAAGGGAGGATTTCAAAAAAAAGGAAAAGAATTATTGATTCGTAAATTAAATGGATACATTTCTTATGTAAGGGGTGAGAACCCATACTTATTTCCCATGAGAATTTATGCAAAAACAAAAGATTATTTTAAACATAAAATAAAAACACCAACAATGCAATTAAATAGTAAAAAAATAGAGTCCAATTTAAAATTTCTTCCTTTATTTGATAATCAAATTGGTTCATACCAGAAAAAAGTTTATGATTTTATTATTAGTACACGAAAGAAAAAGAAAGAAGAAGATTTATTTTTCAAAATGGATAAAAATAAAAAACTGTTTGAGAACATGGATTCTTTTGGATATGAATTGTTGCAAAAACCATTAGAATGTTTGAATGTTTGTTTTCCAAATGTAGATATAAAGTTTGATGAAGATTATGATTCCAGTGAACGAGACCATTTAATATCTACTATGATAGGTAAACATGGTTTGAAAAATATAATGAATTTCAAAACAACACCAAAAGATTCTATTAAATATAATTTTGAATATAAATATCCCGAATTAGGTAGATTATTTCATTTGGACCATTTACATAAATATAGTGCAAAAATGCATAATATTTGCAAAATTGTAAAACAAACAAAAGGTATAATTTTGATATACAGTCAATTTTTAGATGGAGGTGCTATTCCAATGGCATTGGCGTTAGAAGAAATGGGTTTTACACGTTATTGTAGTGATAGTTCAATAAAACCACTATTAAAAGAACCACCTGAACCTATTGATTCAATAACGATGAAAAGTAATGAAGATATAGCATATGAAATCAATAATGCAAAAGAAGAATATGAAAATGCCGCCCAAGAATTAGAAGATTTTGTAGAACAATGTGAAAATGGTGAAGAAGATAAAGAAGAATGTGAAACTATAATAGAAGAATTAACTCAAGTGAGAGATGAAGCATATGAGAAATATTTAAATGAAAAGAACAGTTTCAATCAAGCCAAATATATTATTGTAAGTGGAGATAAATCATATTCTCCAAATAATGATGCAGATATTAAATACTTGAATCAACCTGATAATAAATATGGAAAAAATGTCAAAGTAGTAATTATTTCTTTGGCCGGTTCTGAAGGTATCGATTATAAAAATATTCGTCAAATTCACATTTTGGAACCATGGTATAATATGAATCGTTTGGAACAAATTAAAGGTCGCGGTATACGTAGTATGAGTCATTGTTTATTACCATTCGAACAACGAAATTGTGAAATATTTTTACATAGCACTAATTTTAATAATAATATTGAAGCAGCAGATAGATATGTTTATCGTGTTGCTGAGAAAAAATCCGAAAATATTGGTAAATTAACACGATTAATAAAGGAAAATGCAGTAGATTGTTTATTAAATGTAAGCCAAACAAATTTCTCACAAGATAAACTGGCATCACTGAAAGAAAATAAAAATATTGAAATAGAAATGCCAAATGGAAATACGAGAACCGTTCAAATGGGAGATATGCCATATTCGAATATTTGCGATTATATGGAGTCATGTTCTCTCACATGTAATTCGGAAGAAGTTTCGGAAATAAATGAATCAACAAATCATAAAAATTTCATTGTAACTACAAATGAAAAAATTATATCTATGATAAAAGATTTATTTACAGACATACCAGGAGAACGCCAAGGTAAATATTATTTCAAATTAGATGAATTAGTGAATTCTATTAATATTAATAAAAAGTATTCACTATATCAAATATATTTTGCATTAGATGAATTATTAAATAATGAAAACGAAATTATTTATGATACAAATAACAGAAAAGGACGTTTAATAAATAAAGGTGATTATTATTTATTTCAGCCTTTGGAAATTACAGATGAAAGTGCATCTATTTATCAAAGACAAAATCCAGTACATTACAAACATTCACATATTGATGTAGAATTGCCTATTATGATAAGACAAGAAGAAAAACAAGAAAATAATTTTACCGAACTGTTAGATTCTATAAAAACAAAAGCAAATATTGTATTTAATAAAACTGAATCAGACGAAGAATTTGTGTGGTATAATACATGTGTTATAATATTACCACATCTCAAAAAACATTATAAAATAGACGATGAAACAATACATAAAATGACAATGATGCACATCATAGATAGTTTAACAAATGAAGATAAAAAAGTAATGTATAATAATATTTATAATAGTGATTGGAAACCAGATGATGAAATAGAAGTATTAATGAAATTTTGTTTTGACGAAAAAATAATAAACATAAATGATGAAGGAAGTAGTTTAATAATGAATGAAGATAAAACACGCAAATATTATATTTTAAATAATGGAAAATGGATTGAAGCTGAATATACTGATATACAAGAAATACTTAAATCAAAATCATTCAAAGAAAAGATGGTTTTTAAAAAGTCTTCAATAAATAATATTTATGGATTTTTCTCTCATAAAAAGGGTGAAAATGAAATGTCATTTAAAATAAGAGACATGTCCGATAAAGTAAATAATAAAGGTGCAATGGTAAAACAAATGTTGAATAAAGATATTTTATCAAAAATGAACGCAATTATAGGAAAAGATGAATACAATAATGAAAATATAAGTAAATATTTAGGTATACAAAAGTCAAGAGATTCTCGTACAAAATTAGTTGTATTAATGGAAATAATAATTAGATTCTATGATATAATAAATAAAAATAATAAGAAATGGCTTTTAACAGAAGAACAAATTTCAATAAATGATGTAAATAATAAAGATAAATAATAAAAAATTGAAATAATAATATACATAAAAAATAGTCACATAGTATAATATGAATAAAGGAGATAAACAAGACAGAATTTATGGAGTATACATAAAATCTATGTTGGAAAAAAAAGTATATATACCTATTACTCAAATAGGTAATAATATTGAAGAAGTTTTAACAAAAAAGATAAATAAAGTGTTTAGTGGAATATGTATTAGTGAAGGATTTGTTAAGCCGGATTCTGCAATATTAATAAAACATTCTTCAGGTATAATACAAAATGAAGATATAGAATTTGTTGTATTATTTGAGTGTATGGTAGCACATCCAGTTGAAGGACAAATAATAGAATGTACTAGTAAAACTATTACAAAAGCTGGTATACACGCTCATGTAATAGATGGGGAACATATACCAGTTCATGTATTTATTGCAAAAGATCATCACACTAAAGACGATCATTTTAATTCAATAAAAGAAGATATGTCATTAAAAGTGAAAATCATAGGTATTCGTTTCGAATTGAATGATCCACATATTTGTGCTATTGGAAAATTATTAGATAAAGAAAATGAGATTATTCGTATTCCAAAGAAGAAACGTTAAAATCTAGACCAACTATTACAATGAATACAATGTTTGCTTTTGTAAAATCCATAAACATTAATCAAATTTGTTTTACATTCAGTACAATAAAAATCACCACAAATACAACATAATTTTTCATTATTGTGTATATCATATTTATTACATCTTTTGCATAATTTTAGAAAATCAGTAATATATTTTAAAACATATTCATCAATCATTTATTTTAATACTATATTTTTTATTTTTATTTTAGTAAATGAAAATAAAAAGAATATAAAAATTTTATATTAATAACACCAATGAGTGATTTAAATAGATTAAAAGAACGTATTGAGAATTTACCCAAAGAACGTCATATTGAAATATTAAAATTTTTAAGTAAACATAATAGTGTAGTAATGAATGAAAATAAAAGTGGTGTATTTATTAATTTAACAATCTTAGAAGAAGCTCCATTAAAAGAGTTGAATGATTATATGAATTATATTGACGAACAAGAAGAGAATTTGAAAACAGTAGAATATCAAAAAAAAGAATTTGAAGATAATTACTTCAATTAATGTATAATGTTTAACATAATTGTTGCAATAAATAAATTAAAAGGAATTGGTATGAATGGTACTATACCATGGAAAAATAAAGAAGACATGTTTTTTTTCAAGAATATAACAACAAATACTAATTATGTAGATAAACAAAATGCAGTCATTATGGGACGTAAAACATTCGAAAGTATGAACGAAAAACCTTTAAAATCACGTATTAATTTTGTTATTTCAAAGAAAAAATACACTAATGTTAAAAGTTTTGATTCATTAAATAAATGTTTGGAATTCATAAAATCTCAAAATAATATTGAAAATACATATGTAATAGGTGGTTCTCAATTATATAAAGAAGCGTTGAATAATAATGACTGTATGGGAATATTTTTGAATATCATTGATGATGAAAGCCCTTGTGATACTTTTTTTCCGGATTTTGATGATAGAATATATAGACATATGCGTACAATGAATATAAGTAAAAGCGTAACAAGTTCATTATATTCCAGAATATAGTTTTTTAAAAGGTATAAAGATACATATATATATGTATATGTATGTCAATCTATCATAGGATTTTTGTTAATAAAAGCTTTGATGAAAACAATTTAAATTTGTTGTCGAAACATATGTATGTTAATGATTTTTTGCAAAATGTAGAACAAAAAGCAGAAATCATTGAAACGCCTATAATAGAAAATAAATCAGAAAATATGATAAACAGAAAAGATCCATTATTTTGGTGTTTATATATAAGTGTTTATGGATACGATGAATATTTATTATTAAAGAATAGCATAGATAATACAATTATTAATGAAAAACAAAAGGTTGGATCTTATTTTGTAAAAAATCCAAATTTTATGAAAAATGTAAATATTAAAATGACGAAGAAAGATATTCAAATGTTAACATCACAAATAATGGTAAATGAAGAAGTATCAATACCTTTGTTATATGCGTTTAGTATATTTTACAAACGCCCAATGATAGTAACAAATAAGAAAAGTTATTTAAAAATAATACCCGACGAACATAATGAAGATTACATTATAATATTGAAAACTAATGATGGTTATGGTTTTGACGATGAACTAGATTATGAATATATTGTATCGAATTATTTTGAATTATATAAATATGATGAACCATTAATGCCTATATCAAAATACAAAATAAGTGAATTGAAAGCATTAATGGAAACAACAAATATAGAATTATCAAATAATGATAAAAAAACGATGTATTATGAGATAAGTAGATATTATAATTGGGAAAAAAATTGAAATATAAATAATATATGAATTAATTATATATTATACTATGGAAAATAAGGAAGAAACTGAAAACAAAGTTCAAAATCCTAAAGAATTGCTGAACTACATGCTTTCTGACTATTTAGCGAATGACCCATTACATCGCAAAGATAACAAAGTCAGTGAAGTAGAAATGAGATTTGGAAATAGAAATAAATCTATATCAAAAATCGATTATGATAATGTAGCTCAGTCACTTTATAACAATGGTTTTGTTCCTGAAAATCCAAATGGATTTCATAGTTTAAGAATTATTCCGGACTATAGAAATAGAGAAGGTGTATTAATGCGCTCTAATATACGTGCTGAAATTATTGGTGTAGATTTAATTCAAGAATATTGTAAAACTAATAGTTTGCAAAAATTATTGGATTTACCTTCCATGAATTATGAAAAATTGAAATTTACACAAAAAACTTTGGCAAAAAAAGATGAAAAAAAAATATATCCAGTGCAATTTAATGATTTTAATATGAAAGTTTCTTATCAATTGGAAGATAGTTATAATGCACGTTCTAATATAGCGCAATCAATAATACGTGATTGGGATGGTAATAAAAAAATATTTCGTTTATTAAATCGTGTTCGTTTCGTTCATGAAACATTGCCAATATATGCTGATTTAAGTATAGTAAAACAATCAAAATCATCTAATAATGGAAAAAATCCAATAAAATACTTTTCGATACAAGATGCTGATTTATTTGAATGTATTGAAAATTATGAAATAGAAATGGAAATAGATAATAAAAAAGTTGGATCTGGAACTCAATATAATAGTGTTGATAGTTTGGTAAAACTAATAAAACAAACAATGAGAATCGTTTTATCAGGATTACAAGGTACAAATTATCCAATATCTTATAATGAATATGATAAAGCTCAACATCAATATATGAAATTGGTACATGGTGAAAAATATCAAGAGTCAAAAATTACATCAAAGCATTTCATAGGTCCATCTTCATTACCATTAAAATTAAAAAATGTTGCAGAATTGGATGAAAAATTAAAAATACCAAATATAAGAAATAATTATACTGTAACAGATAAAGCAGATGGAGATAGATGTTTGCTATTTATCAATGAAGATGGTAAAATGTATATGATTAATTCTAATATGGATGTAATATTTACTGGTTCAAAAACTACATCAAAAGAGTTGTTTAACAGTTTATTAGATGGAGAACATATATTATTTGATAAAAACAAAAAATACATTAATTTATATGCAGCATTTGATATTTATTATAAAAATAAAGAAAGTTTAAGAGAGCATAAGTTTTATAAGTCACAAGGAGATGAAGAATTAAAAGAAACTCCAATTTATAGATTGGATAAATTATCATCTTTCATAGAAAATTTGAAACCAGTAAATGTGGTAAACGCAGACGATTCTTGTGAGTTTCAAATAGTATGTAAAACGTTCAAAAATGGTATTGATAATGGTATATTTAGTGCATGTAATGAAATATTGACAAATATAAATGATGATACATATAATTATAATACGGACGGTCTTATATTTACGCCTTGTGAAAAAGCAGTTGGTGGCGATGAAGCCGGGAAAGCTGGGCCTTTATCAAAATTTACATGGGTCCACTCATTAAAATGGAAGCCAATGGAATATACGACAATTGATTTCTTGGTTTCGGTAAAAAAGGATAAATCAGGAAAAGATGAAATACATAATATATTTCAAAATGGTGTTAATACATCTAATAATCAAAATATATTGCAATATAAAACATTGATTTTGCGATGTGGTTATAGTAAATCAGACCATGGGTATTTGAATCCTTTTAATGATATGATAAATGATACGTTTCATTTGAATAATAAAGATAATGATAATGCATATAAACCAGTACCATTTAATCCAACAAATCCATATGATCCAAATGCATGTTATGCAAATATAATGTTGAAAAATATGGGAGAAAATATGGCAATGGTAAGTGAAGAAGGAGAAATATTTGATGGAAATATGATTGTTGAATTTAGATATGATATTAATAAAAGTGATGGTTGGAGATGGATACCATTAAGAGTACGTTATGATAAGACCGCACAATTATTACGTGGATTACCTAATTATGGTAATGCATATCATGTAGCAAATGATACATGGCAAGTGATTCATTCACCAATTACAAGTGATATGATAAGTACAGGACAAAATATACCAGAATATATTGAAGAAGATGATGATGAAAGGGGTAATACAAATAAGCAAGCGTATTATGAATTATCATCAAAAGATAATTCAAATAAATCGCGTTCAATGCGTGATTTTCATAATTTGTATGTTAAACGTAAATTAATTGGTTCTGTTTCAGTGCGTGGAGATACATTAATTGATTACTCGGTTGGAAAGGGAGGTGATTTACCAAAGTGGGTAAAATCTAATTTGAAATTTGTGTTTGGTATAGACATTAATAAAGATAACATTCATAATCATAATAATGGTGCTTGTGTTCGTTATTTGAATCAAAAATCAGAATATCGTGATTCTAAGAATTTCTTGAGTGCAATATTTATCAATGGGGACACTGGTATGAATATAAGAAATGGTTCAGCATTTATTAAAGAAATAGCAACAGAAAAGGAAAAAGAAATAGCAAATGCATTGTTTGGAGTAGGTCCAAAAGATCCAAAAGTAATAGGGCAAATAGCATATAATAATTATGGAATAGGTGAAGAAGGATTCAATATAAGTTCGTGTCAATTTTCATTACACTATTTCTTCAAAGATGAACGTTTGTTAAATGGTTTTGTTAGAAACTTGGCAGAATGTACTAAATTAAATGGATATTTCATAGGTACATGTTATGATGGTAAGAAAATATTCGAAATGTTACAAGATAAAGAAAAAGATGAATCAGTATTAATCATGAATGGAAGCGAAAAGCAATTTGAAGTTACAAAGTTATATTCACAAACAGGATTTCCAGATGATGAAAATAGTTTGGGTTATAATATAAATGTATTTCAAGATTCAATTGGTGTAGTACATAATGAATATTTAGTTAATTTTGAATATTTCAAACGAATCATGGAGAATTATGGTTTTGTAATATTGAATAAAGAACAAGCAGAACCACTAGGATTACCAGATGGATTAGGTAATTTTGAAGATTTATTTAATCAAATGGAAAATGAAGTAAAAATCAATAGTAAATTGAAATTAGAATACAAGAAAAGCATGTATATGACAATGAAGGAAAAACAAGTATCGTTTTTAAACAATTACTTTGTATTCAGAAAGATGACAAATGTATCAGCGGATAAACTAGAAAAGAATAATTTGACAAAAAATGTGGATGAAGAAGAAATTAAACCTGTGGAAGAACCAGAAGAAAAGCCAAAGAAAATATTAATCAAACGAAAGAAAAGAGTTTCAACAAGACAAAAATAATAAATAAAAAATTCAATTAAAAATATGTCATGATATAGATTATGATATATTTTTTAATACCCAATGTTAATAATGATGTAATCCATAATCTGAAATTAAATAATGATAACAATCGTATTATTTCATATTCATTATCAAATTATTTAAATAATATTAAGAAAAAATTAGATTATTATGAAAATGATTGGGATATATATAAAAGATTTACAAATCCATTTGAATATATTAACACTACAATAATAAAAAAGAACATTTGTATATCAAAATTGAAACCGCTGTCAAGATCATTTTACAAAATGATAGAAATAATAGATATATTTCATTTGTTAGATAATATGAAGGAAAGTATTCAGAGTTTTCATATTGCAGAAGGCCCAGGTGGATTTATTGAAGCATTGGTATCAAGAAGAAATAATTTAAAAGATATATATACTGGAATATCTTTATTAGATGATAAAGAAGATAAGAATATACCAGCATGGAAAAAGTCGAAACACTTTTTGGAAAATAATCCAAATGTATATATAGAAAATGGAGTTAAAAATGATGGAAACATTTTAGATATCAGAAATTTCGATTATATTATAAATAAATATAGTAATAAAATTGATTTTATAACAGGTGATGGTGGTTTTGATTTTTCAGAAGATTTTAATAATCAAGAAAATAGCATGTTTCAATTATTGTGCGCTCAAATATGTTATGCAATTTGTTTACAAAAAATAAATGGTTGTTTTATATTAAAAATATTTGATTGTTTTAATGAAAAAACAGTAGATTTATTATATTTATTATCTTCATTTTATAAAACAACCTATATTTGTAAACCACAAACGAGTAGATATGCTAACTCAGAGAAATATGTAATATGTAAAGGGTTTTTATTTGATAATAACAAACAATATTGTTTAAATATTAGAAATTTATTTATAGAGGTATTAGAAAATAATGATTTCAATAGAGTAATCAAATATGTATTACCTGAGTTTTTTATAAACAAAATAGAGGAAATGAATGCAACATTTGGATTACAGCAAATAGAAACAATTAATAACACAATGAAATTAATAGAAAATAAAAATAAATCAGAAAAAATAGATAATTTGATAAAAAATAATATTCAAAAATGTATACATTGGTGTACGAAGCATAATATACCATACAACAATATTACTTATAATTCTTTTATAAATGATTAAATAGAATTTTTAATGGTAGTAACAGTGCATGTTCGCATTTCATTTGTATATTTTGGAAATACAGGAGTTTTCTTCATAGGATATCCGATTTTATCTTTGATTGTATATCCATAATCTGAAACACCATATGCTAATGCATTTGCTGTTTGATTACCATATGCAGTTCTATAACTATCACCAATTGTTGTAATAGCTTCATATTTTTTACGTGTAATAAGGTCACCAGATGATACGGCGCCTTGTACTGAAAATCGTGAATTTGATGGATTATAAGTTATAACGTTACTGCAATCAGTAACAGTATTAGAGCGATATGTTTTATCTTCTAATGATACAGCGTATTGATAGTTATTTTTATCATATGATTTAGTTCGATTATTTAGATATTGTTGACTATTGGTGAAATATTTTTTATTAAATTGATTATAATTATTAATACGTCCATTACTTCTTAATCTACGTAAAGCATTTTTTTCAGCAGTTAAACTAGGATTACAATCTTTATCTAAACAAGAATCGGTATGAGTATTAATAATAGATGTTGTAGAACCTAAAACTGTGTCGTTAATAATAGAACCATTAGGTATTTCATGATTTTGAATTTTAATAGAAATTTTAGAATTGCAATTAGTATCTTTATTTGCTATTTCATTTCTATAAATTTTAAGAGGAAGTGGTTTAAATAATAAAGATGACTCTAAATTACTTTCAGTAGGTTTATTGATTTGTAAAGAAGGTGTAATTTCATTAATTGTATGGCCTTTCCATTGGATTTGTTTACTATTTTTATGAAAAACTGTTGTCATTTTATATAGTAGTATAATATATAATATGAAATTTAATTTCAATTTAAAAACTATTGTATTTGTTTTACTGATTATTTTATTTAGCGTAATTTTTCTTTACAATATGATGCCATCATACATGGAAGGTTTTAAAGAAGGTAATGAAGAATCTGATACAAAATCAGAGTCAGAACCAGTAGATTTAAGTAATAATCCATTATTTTGCGAAACAGATCCATCTGGAAACATGGTCCGAGCTGACGGAAAATTACATAAAACATACATGTATAACGGTAATACTTATAAATGCAATGAAAAAAATGATTTAATAGTTCATAATGAAGAAGTTCATAATGAAGAAAAAAAAAGATGATGATAAAAAAAATAATAAGTAAAACAGATTAAAAATAATTACATATAATTATTATGAATCTTATATGTAATTTAAGCGATTATAATTATAATAATGTGTTTTTCATGGAAAAGAGAAATAATATGCTTTTAAGTGGAAATTTTACTAAATTATTATATTCGGATGAAAATGTTACATTAAATAGTATATACGTCGATGTGAATATGAGATATAATTATACTAAAATACATAATAAAACTATTATACAAATAAATGTAAATGAAAACATAGAAATTATAAATAATTTAAGTAGTGTAGAACAACAATTATTAAATTATTATACACAACTAAATAATATAAATAAAAGAAGTGTCTATAGTTTAAAAGATAATTTATTATCAGGAAATATTAGAATATATAAGCAAAATAACTTTAACAATGCAAGATTATTTTTAAAAATATCTGGTATATGGGAAACAGATAATGAAATAGGAATAACATATAAATTTATTGATGGTTCTATTATTTAATGGGTTTTTTTGATATATATTTTTTATCATAATAACATATAATGTCTAAAATAATAGAAACAATACAAAATTATTTGAAACCATATTATTTATCAATAAGTATTGTTTTTGTAGTCATTTTATTTTCATTGTTTGGATATTTTTCATACATGCATTACTTTAAGAAAGATGTTGATAATAGTAAATTTAAAGATGTAGCAAATGCAAATAACAGAAATAAAACAGGTGAATTATATTTCTTTCATGTAGATTGGTGTCCTCATTGTGTTAAAGCAAAACCAGAATGGAATAAATTTGTACCAGGAGATGATGAATCAGGAGAAAAGATGGTTAAAGGATATAAAATAAATTGTCAATCAATAGATTGCACTAAAAATGATGAATTAGCAAGTAAATTTAAAATAGATTCATATCCAACTGTAAAATTAGTTTTAGACGGACAAGATCCTATTGAATTTGAATCTAAAATTACTAAAGAAACATTGGAAACATTTGTAGATACCATTATAAATTAAATATTCATTTATATATATAATATAAATGAGTAAAGTAATAGGAGAAGGTTCATATGGCTGCGTCCATAAACCAAGTTTAATATGTAAAACGAAAAAAATGAATTATGAAAACAAAATATCAAAGATTATGACAAAAAAACATTTAAATGATGAAATACGTGAATATAAAAAAATAAAGAAAGTAGATAAACATCATGATATTCATTTAGGAACTCCTTCGACATGCGTTCCTGATAAAAAAAATGCCAAATATGTAGATCAATGTGATAATTTTAATGGAAATGAAATGAATAAATACATGCTGATGATATTATCAGATGGAGGTCAAAATTTAGAAGAATTTGCAAAAAGT
>MDTG01220161.1_pt1 | contig 18355 bp, 10 predicted proteins | sample 811421 | NCBI WGS metagenome assembly MDTG01 (sample SAMN05326645, study PRJNA326480) | marine metagenome | isolation source: seawater | place: Pacific Ocean: South East | collected 2011 | reverse complement strand
TTTTTTTTTGCACTCTCTCGCTGACGAGAAACGGGACTTTTTTTTTTGTGGGGTGGATTAACATATGTATCGTAACTATTATCTAAGCAGTTGTGGTGTCACTCGTTTGAGTGTTATATTTATTTTTTAAATGTACTAAGATGATAGATGAGATCATTGCTGCTACGTTCGCAATAAGCATGGGTATTACATAATAATATGATGAATATAATGCGCCTAATATGGTCGATAATATGTTAATATATAGATAAGTATAATTTAAAGATTCTGCTTCCTTCGATCTATATATATGGTATATCTGGGGCAGAAACATTATACTTATCAAGACTGAGCTTAGTATACCAATAATAAAGATAGTGTTGTCAATTGAAAAAAACATTCACGCTGATTTCGCGAAATGAGCCATTTTGATTATTTGTCCTTCTCACCAAAATACTTCTTCTGCAGTTCGGCAGTAAGTACAGTATCTAGCAATCTATTAATTAGAGTTGACCCAATGGAGAAAATAATGAGTGAAATTATTGTCATAGGCCAACCACCCCCGTTCCACCGATTTCTATAACTATATATAAGAAGAGCATAAAATAGATTTATAGGAACTTTTGAGACATCTTTCACTTGTAGTATAAGATGCTGGTCTTTTCTATATTTGAAACTAATATAAGCCATTACACTAAGGTAAATTACGTGAATTATGCCTAAAAAAAGATTTATTTTAGGGACATAATGTTGAGGCACAATTAGAACATCAGTTGGATCCATTTGCTCGAGTTAAACATACACAGATTTTATTGATTGGTGACTCTTGCGTCACTAGGAGGGTAAAGAATAAACTATTATTTCCTTTTTTTCTTCTTCGTGCATGAATTGTAAACAATGAGCGACAATTGATTTTAAATCACCGAATACTAGAAATGGTTTAATATAATTACGACATATGTCATCTGATATATTACATCGATGTAGGAAGATATAATAACATATTATATTATATTTATCTTCTTTGATTTTGATATTCAGGCAATGTTCTAAGAAGATCGGAGGTCTAAATAAGTTGTATTGTATTGTATCTTGATGTATATCATTCAAATATATACAAATTCTTACACCATATCCACTTTTCATACCACCTGGTCTTTTGAACGAAGTACTTATAATCATGTTTTGATGAGAGTCTTGATAAGTACAATTAAATGATACTACACTACAGGGCATAGGCGTAGTGAAATCAAAAAAGAAAGTTTGGGATTTGAAATCTGATATAAAATTATTTAAAGATAATGAATTTTTTGGTGTGGTTGTAGTGGTTTGATGGTTCAAATCTTCTCTTGTTTGAATCAAATAATCATCATATTGATAATCTTCATCCATCTTTGAATGTGGCTTGGATATTATCGTAATCTAGAGCCGAACAACCAGCACTTTGTTCAGATGTTTCTTTACCTGCAATTATATCATATACCTTTTTGTCTACCGATAAATTTTCTAAATGTGACATTAAATTTCTCTCTTTGTGTAATTCCCTACATATTCTTAACATTAAGAGTTGATCTATGGTCAGAATTTCTATGGGTCTTGAATGATTTTTGTCCCACTTTAAATTCACCATCCCTTCTTTATCGTCCGCTTCATAAAAACCCATACATACGTATATTCTTAGAACTCTATCTTCATCTTTATCGAAATAATTAATATGTGATTTGCATGCTCTAAGTGCACGACCTACCAATTGTTTATGATTAGCGTAACCTATAGCAGGTGATCCTAAAATTATTGTTTTTATACCAAAAAAACTTATACCTTCCTTGTATGTTTTAGCATCAGCTATTAATACTTTTATTTTATCTTCACTTTTATTAAAATCTTCTAAAGGGGTTTTTAACAAATCTAAATTTTTGTTTTCTTCTTGTAGTTTATGATTTTTCAAATCATTAACGTTTTTTAAGCCGTATTTTTTTTTTTTTTCTTCAATTGTCCCTTCATACGTCTTTTCTTTTTTTTTTTTTATTTTCATTAGTTGGCAGATTGAATGTCAAACCGCTTTCTCTCGATTTAATTAGATAAGCAACAGTGTTGTTTTGTTCTATTTCCGTAGTATATATATATTTATTTAATTTTTTGGAACCATTTTTTTGCAATGATTCTTTTATATGGAGACAAGATATCAAAATTTCCGCAAATTCTTCTATACCTGCCTCACCATTAAATAAAATAAGTGTTTTACCTACCTTCTCTCTTTCCAAAATAGTATCGGACATAGCCATAAATTTAGGGAAAAACATTTTCAATAAATCATATTCCTCTTGTATTTTAGATTGTTTTCTATATTCCTCTAACATTTTAAAAAAAGCATGCCCATAATCACCTAACAATTCAAAACATTTTTCTTCTCTGAAATATTTCATATTGACATCGTCCATACCTAGACCTGCTATACTACATTCTCTTACTTTATTTGGACCCCACGCGCCAATTTTAGATCTATAAGGTAAATTAAGAGCCGCCATTAGCATATGTATACTTTTCTGACTTTCTTTTTGATCTGCTTCTTCGTCATTTGTTTCTGTTGTCTTTTTTGTGTTTGGTTTTGGTGTCGTTGGTGTTTTTTTTTTTTTTTTACCAAGAATATCATCTTTAAATAATTCACTGTACGCTAAATGCCCTAATTTCCTGTGTTGTATATAATATGCTTCCGATGCCGACCTGCCGAAATTCTTCAAATCTCTTCCTTCTTCTCCTGTACCGAATTTAGTAGTGTATAATTCTTTTTTACGATTTGGGTTTTTATAGTTTTTTAACATTTCTAATATGCTTTTGTGCTTGTTTAAAGTGCATTTTATAATATAAAAATCATTTTCTGATGGTTCTACACGTGGATATATCTGTTTAGGCAATTTATTCCAAAATGAAATAAAACCAGCATTATTTTGACTACTACGGTATCTATGACCCTTTAAAATATCTAAAAGTGTTTTAGTCGAACCCTCTAAATTCCCATTTTCTACTTTAGTATCATCTAAAGAAGAATAAGGTGTCGCCGTCAACATTACTAACACTGTACCTTTAGATTTTATGCCCATTTTTGTTAATTTTTCCAAACGTTCATTTCGCGACTTAACCCAAGATATATCCTGTGAGCGATTTGATGATACTTGTCGAATATCCATAGAAGCAGCGGGGGTATTTTGTAAACAGCTCAAGAAACCTTTATAATTCATTTGTCCCATCTGGCTTTTTATATCTGCCGGCATGGAAATTGCATGGTGGGCTTCGTCCCAAATGTAGATTTTTTCTGCGGCTCTATTCATATATAGTTCCGTCTTGGATGTGTTTTTAAATCTTTTGTCGTCTATTATATCACCTTCGTTTTTTGCAGCAAATTCTTTCTCTATCGACACTTTTTCCAGACGTTTGCTCCTATATGCATTATATATTTCCTTTTTGCTTATCAATGATTCCTTATTATTCTTTGCCTTCCAAGTACCGATGGATGGTAAATTATCTTCTGCCATCACCGAAAACCCTAAATCATCTATATCAAGAGGTTCTGAATTCTCTGTCTTTGATTCGTAATAAAATGGCATTCGGGCAATTTTGCCTATATTAGTAGTCCTTTTTTCTTGATGATACCAATTTGAATTCCACACGGTGTCATCCTTTTCTCCTTCCAATATTAACAAGGCAAAGGCAGAACTAGGTATTTTTGAAGTGAGCTGGATTTGTTTTACTTCGTAATTGAATATTCGTCCTTGATTCATATAAAGATTCTCTATTGTTAAATGCTCTTTTGATTTAGAAGATTTTCCATATCCCTCTATTTTTGTAAGAGGTATCTGAAGATTTTCTTCAAAAGTCAAAATACTTATTGCAAGGTTGGGATTTTTCTTAAGAAACGATGATATGTTTTGTTTTAATTCATAAATTTTTTTTTCACTTTTGTTTAAATTTATATGATCATCGAATGGATAAGCTGTTTCTTCATTTTTATTCATGAATTCACTCCATTTAGCTGGGTGTTTGTCTATATGTGTTCTTTTTTTGATAATTGATAATAATTTTTCATTGTCATCATCTTTTTTATTTATATCTTTGACAAATATTGAATACATCGCGTGTGTGACTGAAATTAAAAAGTTTCTGTATAAATTCCCTTCATCTTCTTCTCCTAATAAATCATCGATCATGTTATTGCGTACATTTTTGTTTGGGAACACACAAATTTTAGGGCGTTCATCGGAATAAAAATTATTTAAAATATTCACAATCGTCTTTGTTTTTCCTGCACCTGTGCGATGGCAAATGAGCATTCTGCTACAAGGACCAGTAGGATGCAATAGTAATTTAGGTATCTGCTGATACGCAAAATTGCCTTTATTGCATTCTAAATTCAATTTTTCTTTCAAAGCATTTTCATCGACATCTGATTGATCTGATTCTTTTGCCCATTTTTTTATTGAATCAAAAAATGCTTCATTAAAAACAGGGTCACCTTGTACGACGACTTCATCTTTATATTCTACTTGAAATAAGTAAGATGATTGCATTGTTGAAATTTGATGATATATGAAATTACATAGAGAGATAACTTTGTCTTTTGTTAGACTTACGCTATCATTGTTTTTTTTTACCGACATTTCTGAAATAAAATTTTTTAGATCATGTGGGCGAATTATTTTTTTATCTTGTGTTAAAAACTTCACCGTATCATTTATTTTTTTTAACATTTTTTGTTTGTTTTCATTATCCACATAATCGATTTTTTCATTTTTATCCCACTTCATTAATTTAGACGCACCTTCGTATAATTTATCATCTTTTATATCACCTTTAGAAATAACACTTTCAAGTGCATTTAATAAATTTATTATCATTTTAGCATGCAAATTATCCTCATTTTTTATTTTTATCTTAGATAAATCTTTTTCGATTTGTTCTTTTGTCTCTTTGTAACCTCCTTCTGTCGGTGATAAACATATCCCCTTTTTTAAATCGCAGAGCTTAAGTGGACCTCCTGTGGTCTTACATGGTAACAAATAATGAACACATTCATTATAAGCCACTTCCTTTGCATAATTCCTTACTAATCTTCTCTCTCGTATGATTTGTTCGACTTTATCTAGTGTTTCACAATCGTCATCTTTACATGTCCTTGCCATCTGTTCGGTAAAATCTCCTTCACCCTTATAGCGTTCTGATATTTGTTTTTTTAATGTATTTTTTATTAAAAATAACTTAGATGGTGCGTATAAATATAATGGGTGTTCTAGCATCCAACTTTCTATATCATATTTCGGGATATTCAATTCATCATCATCATCATCTTCTTCGTCCATTGGTTTTACGCTATCTAATCCTACTGCTTCCACGTTAATACCTTTTAATTTTAGAGTATTAAATAAATTGTTTTGTCTTTTAAGCATTTCCATTGATAGCTCGGGATCTTTGTTTTGAAAATGTTCAACTACTTGTGCATATCTTTTATATCTGTCTTCTACTTCTTCTGGTTCAAAATCTTCTTTTACAATTTCGCTAATGGGCGTCTTGATTTTTTTAAATTTCATGGTATCCTCTAATAAATTCATTTTATCTTTTAATAACTGTTTTTCATCAGGAGATTTTGCGTTTTTTATTAATTTGTTTAACTTCGTGTGATTGGTTTGATATTCGTCATCTGTCCAAGTAGCCAATTCTAATTTCATCGATTTCAATAGTATTAGAAAAAAAAAGAAATATATCGTCGTTTTTTTTTTCTATCCTATAATAAATAGATAAATGGCTGATTACGTAACTGTTTTACAAAACAAAAGACGTGAGTTGGAAGAACGCGAGAGTGAAGATAAATACGAAATAAACACCGACAGTGACGAAGATGAAGATACTGAGAAGGAAGTAGAACTCAGCAAGGAGATGGGGGGGTTTTATATGGCAAAAGAACAAGAGAGAATCGACAAAAAATTTACAGTGCTTGATAAAATTGGCCGAGGTCATTTCAGTAATGTTTGGAAGGTGAAAAATAACAATGACACAGTATTAGCTATGAAAATACAAAAATCAGCTAGAAGTTACAGAATCGCTGCCCAAGAAGAAATATTTATATATGAAATAATAAAAAAAAATCACGGAAGCTGTGAAAATCTTATTGAAATGATTAACAGCGGTTCTTTCAAAAGTGATAACGGTAGACATTTTTATTTGACTTTTGATGTGATGGATTGTGATCTACACGCTTTTATAAAAACATTTGAAGATAATAAATTGTCGATGGAGTTAACTAGTGATATAGCTTTTCAACTTTTAAAAGGTACCGCATTCCTACATAACTGTGGATTTCTTCATTCTGATATAAAACCAGACAATATCTTACTGAAACAAACAGAGACCTCAAATCTATTTAAATTGGCAGATCTAGGTACGGCATGTGCAATTGGGGACAGAACTAACGATTACCTTCAAACTAGTTCTTATAGATCACCTGAAATTATTTTATCCTATTACAACTGGGACGAAAAAATTGATATTTGGTCTTTAGCTTGTGTATTTTTTGAATGTTTAGTAGGAGAAGATTTGTTTATAGGAGACAACGAATCTGATTTCATAAAAACATTCGTAGAAACTTTAGGTATGCCAACTTACGCTCATTTGAAAAATTGTAAACTTACTCGAGATTTTTTCGATCGGAATGGTTTTATCATAAATTCTTTCGATATGAGGCCACTTCCACTTAGTAGAAAATTAGTAGATGAACATGATTTTTCCTATGATGACGCAAATGCGATATCTAGATTGCTATTGCCAATGTTAGAATGGGAGCCTGCTAAAAGATGGTCTGCGCAAGATTTGCTTAATCTATATGTAAAAAAAAATTAATTACTTGCCTTTTCTAATTTTTCCAACCTATATTCTAACGTTTCTATCTTATTTAATAAGGCTTGCATATTTTTTACCGAAATTGTCACGCTATCTAAATCTGATGATATATTTACACCACATCCAGCAACAAGTGTTTTGATCCTATCATTTTCCATAATTTTATCTCCTTTTAAACAATGACTCGAAATTACCGATGATTCTATTTCCAAATGACCAATTCGATTGTTTATAACGATTCCTTTTCCTGCCTTAATAGATTTCAGTTTATAATCATCAGTCAATATTTTAGTCGTATCATTTTCATTGTAATTTTGTAAACGTGAATCAATCACTAGGCTGTTTCCAGAGGTTGTGAATGAAATGGATTTACCAGCTTCTATGTTCAATGTTTCTAATGTTTCATCTTTATAATTAAATATCTGTAAGCCACTCCGAAAATCGATTGCCAGATCAACTCGCAAAAATTTATCATATGAATTTACATTGATAAACTTTGATCCGTTGATACTCTTGAGCTTTCTATCAGTCAAAATATTTGTTTTTTGATGGGTATCCATATTGGTAATAGATACGTCTGGTACATGTAAATTAATTTCCTCCGTCGTTTCAGTTATTGAACATATACCAGTCGTGCTTACACTTCTAATTTTTGATCCATCGAGAGTAAGTATTTTCTTTCCTTTACCGATACTAATGAGCTTTTGTATTGGAGGTTGTTCTATAAATAATTTATTGTTTTCGGTATACAGTGATAATGTTTTACTTTGTAGAACATTACTTACATCTTTACAGAAATTACCTACATAGCATATTTTAATACATTTGTCTAATTCTATTAGATCGATGCGTTCGTCACCGCGCAAGTTTTTGAAAGTATTTTCACTATCAAATATTTTTGCGCCTACATTGTAGCTTTTAGGTGTATATACTTCACTTTTTTTTAAAGAAATATCAATTTTTTCTTCGTCAGATGTTATTAGAAAACGATCTGAAAAATTCAAAGATTTTAGAGTGTAACTTGTATTAAGAAGCTGAAAATATTTCAGTGATGCATTTTTTAATAATTGAGATCGGATAACGTTATTAGAAATAGAGATCCCCGATCCTGCAGAATATGGTAATATAGCAGATATAGTGATGGTCTTCTCATCTTCTTTTATATTTATATTTTCTCCGTTCTTTATATTTTTTAATATGTTATTTTTTAAAAGGCAAAAATTACCGTCTTCATTCGCTTGTATTGGACTGGGAAGACCCACAACTGAAACTTTCAAATTTTCACCTTCATCTTTGATCTCTATATTTGAACCACATTTCAATGCTTTTATTTGTTGTGTACTGCTATCGAACAAATATTTACAATCTTTGGCATTTTTGTTCAATATATTACTTTTTATACATATAAAATCATCAAACGTTGAAAACTTAATTCCGCAACCATCTTTCAATGCTTTTACCCTTAAATTACTGGTCATAGAGTCTGGTCTAGCTACAAGACTCGTGTAGTTATGTGACGCTGAATCCAATTTCGTGTCTTTTTTCTCCTTTGTATTCGCTATATTTATATCTTCAACGTACAATTTAGTAATATGAGCACTATCGTGTACCGTCAAGGTTTTGGTCTCCAAGTTATGCATTTATATGAAAATAGATAATATTTTTTAGTAATCATAGTAATCATAAGAGAGCGCGCGTCGTCCAAAAAAAATGACAATCTTTAAGTCAAAAAACATAGAAAATCAAGAAAAACGAATATTCCTAGTGAAAAAACAAGTAGATATTATCGCTTCTTCATAGTCTTTATCTTCTAAATCAACATGATCCGATAGTTTTTTTATATATATATCCCTTATTATAGAAGTTTTAGCATTGCTTTTAGCAGTTCGCCTTTTAGTGGTTATAAAGGCTATCTTGTTAATTTCGGCATGAGTTTGTAGAAATTCTATAAAGCTCGCACAGAATCTGACGTTTGCCTCTAATAAAGGTGAATTTTTTGAATCTTCAAGTCGTAAACTACTTCCATCTGACTCAATACGAAATTCATACCCTTGAAATAGACAATAAAGCATGTGGATGTGTCTTACGTCAAGTATTACGTCTTCTTGGTTAGTATATAATAGTGCATTAATAAATAACCTCGCTGTTTGTTTGGGTCTACTAATTTCACATTTTAAATTTGGATGTTGTGTCCATAACTTAAATAATCCAATGGATGGGTTCAGAAAATAATTGTTCATTGCTATACTATAAAGCCTGAATTGTTCATTTACTTCTTCATATTTATTCTCTTCTCTTAACTTAAAGTCAGTAGTAAGATAGGTGGTTATATCTGAAAATAATTTTCCCATTGTATTTTCAATTTCATTTTCGCACAGTTTTAATTTTTCTTCTCTAATTGTCTTGATTGATTTTTTTTTTAGTGGGATATCTTCAATTTTTGTATCAATCAATTTTTTCTCTTCTGCAACGATATCTCTATATTCATTCTCCCATTTATCATCATCATGTTGTTTTTTTTTTTTATTTTCTTTATTTGTCTTTTTTCGCTGTTTTGAAGCGAGACGTTTTACCCCTTTATTATAATTTGTTCTTATATCGGTAATGAAGCGTATATATTTTTCATTAGGTTGGGTTGTAAATAATTTACTTAAATTAGAATTCAGTTGAAAGGAAAAATCGTCACGGTAAACTATTTGATCAAGATGAAGCTTGTAATGGATGAAGGTGTTCTGCACCGGTAGTGTCGCACGGTCGTAAGGGGTCATCATATTCGCCCTCTGGAGCCCACAATCTAGTGTATAAATCTAGAGATTTAATTTGAATTATAGTTTCCTCTAATTTGTTGTATCTTAAATTAATTTCAGCAATTGCATTTATAATTATAAACTCATCTGGATTAAACAATTCTTTAAGAATGTCTATTTTTTCCCTGAGTGTTGTAGTAAGAATCAAAGGCGAACCAAAAAACTTTTCAATGTTGTCATCGTTATAATCTGTCTTCAAGAACGATGAATCTTGATCTTGCAACATTGCTATATAATCATGTAGTCTTTCCTGATATGCTTCTAATCCTTGACAATATGTTCTCGTGTCCTCGTTTAAGAGTCTATCATCAGTAAAATATTTCCTGAAATCATGTTTAGGTATATCTTCTATTTTATTTCGATACATATTAAATATGTATTTAATTGCTTCTGGATTGCTCATATAAGTCTCATAGTCTTCTTGCAATTGCTTTACAAAATCGTCTGTGATTGTCATCTTTTTTAATCCAAAAGAAAATAAAAATTCAAAAAATATATCCTAAAAACATGTCTTCACTATCAGTCGAATATACAGTTGAAATTATCACAAACATAGCAACGAGGGATCCAATCCTAGAAAAAAATGAATTTGATATAGATTCACTTATTCTTTCATATTTTGATTTATATATACCTTTGACTAGCGATAAATTAAAACCAAGAGCTGAAGATATTTTCGCTGGGTGTCTTTCTATACTGTCATCATAAATGTTATCCATATCAAGAGCATTTATTATTTCATCACATATATCATCTCCTATTTTTTCACGACAAGAACTACAAATAAAATTGTTAAGAACCATATACCTAACACATGATATTTCGTGATTGTAGTCAAATAGGCACCCCTTTTGTCCATAATGCCTATGTTTTCTTGTGAATGTCGGAATTTTATATTTGATTGATATTCTAAATAAAAATTTGAAAATGAATTCAATTACCGTGGGAGGTGCCATTTTACTTTGGTGATGCCCTGTTAATATGATCGCACCGCGACATGGCGAATCAACCGTAAAGCCATTGGTTCCGTCTTCCTGGAAGAATGTTTCATCTTTATGTTTACTGGTTGTCAAAAAAATAAAATGTGTTGGATTTTGTTTTGAATCAAACAAGTCTGAATTTTTAGATATTTGCTTTTGAATAACGCAAGCAATGTCATTTATATAATGTTTGAGTTGTAATTTACCCAAACTGATTTCTCTTGAGCGAATCATTGCCGATAATAACTCATCGTGTTCCGACCCCTTCCCACATACTTCTCTTATAGCATCGACGTATCTTTCGATACTGAGCAATTGATATTCAAAGAGATTTTGTTTGCTATTAAGGAACAGTATTAAATATTCCAATGGTATTTTTGTAGTCTGCCAATTACCACATATTAATATGGCCACCTGCATAGGTTTTTGCAACGAATTGCTATACTCCAACATATTTGGATCTATATTATTATCATTTATAGGTATGTCCATTTATATACATTTAGAAAAAACATATGTCCTATAATGGTTACCCATTTAAAAAAAATATACGTTCATTTGTATATCAATATGTTTATATATTTGTATTGGCTTATCATCCTTATCTAAAAATTCCAATTCTATTCGGTCTAAATTTGTATTAGCAGAATTCAGAGGTTTATCAGTTAAAGGGAAAAAATTATGTTCCACTTCTTTATAATAGAATTTTTGTAACATCAGAGGTTTCAAATGGATATTTAGCTTACATCGGTCAGTGTTGATAGCGAATACACTTACGTGTGTTAATTTTTTTATTTCTATGCTACCAAATTCATTAATTATTTCCATACCTCTAGATATATTATTATTCAGAAAATCGTCTAATTTAATAGAAATATCATTACCTTCATCAATAAAAAAGTGCTTATTTAATTTAATTGTGTTATTTTTCAATTTTAACATAATTGTTTCCGTTTCGCTATTATCATTAACTACACATGGTATACTTACATTATTAAAGACGTAAAATTTTTCTATTGATCTAATCCCAGTTGCGTTGGAAAATGAAATAAATGTAACAAAATAAGATATATCATCCGATAATAAAGGAATAAACATTTGGAATTTCGCATTTTTTCTTATTAATGCACCTTCAAATTTTTCTTGACTGTTAGCAGCTATATGTGATAATTTCATACCTCTATTATTTCTACCATACACTACATCACTATACACTTTTCCAATATCTTTTCTTTTTTTTGTTCTTGTTAGGAATATGTTTTGTGGATATATATTGAAAGTAGATCCATTTATATTGTGATCCTTTTTATCAATCTCGATCTTTAATTCATTATCAAAATTAGCGATGTAAACACGTGTAATTATGAAGTGTCTATTATATATCTCCTTATCTGCTACAGCACCCGAAATCATAACAACATCCCCCTCGAATATTAATGGTTGGTGGAAATTGCTAATATCAATAGAGAGCTTTCCGTCAGTGGATCTTTGAAATCGTAAAATTTCTAGCGGCTCCCCAACATTTTCCAATAAATTATAGGTCTCACTTATATACAATCTTCCTTTATTCCCAATCGAACTTTTCTGAGTTATGTTAGCAGTTATATTTGAAAAATTTGTGTCTTTGTTAATGTTTTCGACGGGGACTATAACATTGAAAGTGTTTTGGTCGACATTGGTAATTTCAAATGATGAAGATATTTCACTTACAATGATGTCCGTAAAAGTAATAGTGTCTTTTATATTTAACCCGTGTTCGTCTGATTCTCCAATCATGGTAATTTCTGCAATGGGAGAAGCGTACAAATGATCTTTCTTAGCAATCGTAGATACCTTCTGCTTGTCGTCAACATCAAAAACGAAGCTGAATGTTTTGGAGTCATAGGCTCCATTGTATTCGAATGTCTTATTGTAAAATTCACGATCATCCTCAGAAACCCCATGTATTTCAAACTGAGCTGTGCTATGTTCATAAAATTTTTGTCCAGAAATATAAGGTGTATCAGAAGCGTAATAATCACCATCTTCAAATAAATCGTTCGTATATTCAAAGGGGATGATAATATCACCATCGAACTTTGATTCGTCTACTAAATACATATATGCGAGACTTTCCGTTTCGTCTACGTCAAAGTCAGGTTTATGTGTTATCATATCGACACGAAAAAATTCTTTAATAGATATCGTGTATTGATTATTTGGTGATATTTCGTAAAAAAGAGGTATATCTATATCGGATTCTATTTCAAATTGAAATGAATATCGATTAGGTTTGGCTTTAATCTTATGCGATCGATTAAATATAGAATCATATGGCCCAACCACACCTTCAAGTAATATAATTATATCATTAGACCTTCCACAAAACAAGTGTCTATTATTAGGTATACATATCGCTTCAATTGTTGAAGTAAAAGAACCATTATTCGTCTTTCTCTCAATGACCTTTAAGTTCGCTATGTATAATTTTATTGACATTTTTATATCACTGTTGTGATTATTTTCACATGGTTTTGTTTTCAAATTAAAGTCAAACCCAGTATAATAACCTCTGCTACCCTTTAGATTGTTTAGATCAAAGACACCATTTAGAATGTTTGCATCTGGTCCAGTGACACCCTCTATTTTAATTTTTCCATCTTGTTTAAACAATAACGGAGGATTTAGTCTCTGATTTTCGTCTAAATCAGCTGTAACTGCTCTGGTGTTGTTATCACTATCTAGTTTAATCATTCTTTTCTCTACAATTGTAGTCAAATTAGTCTGAACTAATATATCATCACTATAAGAGAAGAAACGCGCTTTTATTTTATTAGTAAAATTATCATCGTTTAATTGTTCAGTTAAATATTGACTTACACCGTGAACTGAAAATGAAAACGTTATTTCACCATTAGTATGATATGTATGATTAGTATGTATATGTGTGCCATTTATTAAATTTTGAATGCTTATATTTTTTGTGTTATCATCAAATTCGTTTATTTCCACACCACTTATTTCGACATATCCGTAATTGAGAATATTTTCTAAATTATCAATTTTCATAGTGAACAAATCGTTATAAGCAACAGGATCGTGAAAAGCATGGGTGAAATTAAACACTCTAAAATCTTTATATAAAAGATATTTCAGATTAGCTGGCGTAGCTGGCGTAGCTGGTATAGCTTCCGTATCTGGCGTAGCTGGTATGGCTTTTTCAGCTGAATATACTGGGAAAGTTCCATCGTATATGCTCCCCCCCGAAGTAGAAACTGTTATTAATGGACAGATATAAACTGACGCTTGCGTGGAATATATATCAACTAATTTACCCCCCAATGGTTTTGCGGCACTAATATAATATTTAATATATTCGTCAACCTCATCCTCATCAATACGAAAAATCCTATATGGAATATCGAAAATTTGAACAATCTCCAGCTCACCTTCAGGTGTAATTTTGGAAAATTTATCTTCGGTATATAATTGAACATAATATCCTTGCTTTAATTTCATTTCACTAATATTTGTTTTGAAATACAACTGACCATTTTCGACTGCTAGATATTTATGTAAACCAGAAATTTCATCTAAGGATTTTAAGGATATCGCAGTATGGGTGCTGAAATATCGATAGTAGTCTTCTTCGTTTGTAAATTCTACTTTCATATTCGAAGTATCTATTTGTTGAATGTTATTTTGAACATTTAATTGAGGTATATTTAAAATATCTATTTTTTGTTTGAAAAGGTCTAAAGAGATTAAATTGTTAGTCCTATCTACATTATCAATTTTCTTTGATATTATGTCATGTATTTTAAAGGCTTTTAATGTACCCGGTACATCAGTTATAGTAGCTTGTATTTGTATCACAAAGGAAATATCGTCTAGTTTAGTTAGTTGAAATATATCATTGAAAATATTTATTTCCGATCCGTAGATTATTACATTATCACCATTCAATAAATTGTGTGGATTTGTTGTTCTTACGACGTATTCATTTTGTGAACGTCGCATTATTGATATGATTTCAATGATTCCTGCTATTGGGTATTTTACGGATATTATATCACCCTCTTTCAAATATGAGGCTGCGGTACTTTCAATCTTTAATTGTATTCCATCTATATATACATTTTTTATACTTTCATGAAAGGAGTTTTTTATATTTGAAAGGTATTGGAATGATCTTTCAGATGTTACAGATGCGTTTTTTACAATACCAGAAACAACCCCGTCTGGAGTATTTTGAATGAGGATATTTTTAGAAATATTGTGTTTATTAAGAGTAGTCACATTTACGGTACCATCAAATAATCTATTTTCGATAGTTTGTATTATATTTCCTTCACTAATCACATTTGTTTCACTACTTTGAAGAGATATTACTAAACTTTGATTAGCGGTGCTTATTATTTCAAACTCTCCGTCATATAAATCTCTATCAGCGCCGTGAATATTTACGAACTTTATTTTATCACCAACTTGTAATCCATGTGCGCCCGAGGTGTTTACCCTTACCTCATTATCTTTTATTTTGGAAATTAGTTCAATGTCAATAAATATACCTTTGGACGTAAATTTTACATTGCTAAAGTTCTTGCTTAAACTTTTGCGTTCGGTATTAGTAAATAATCTGTCGATCGTAAATTCTACTTTAATATCATCAGTATTAAATGAATCCAGCATATACATCAAATTAGACATCATATAGAATACCACATGGTCATTTTTAGAAATGATTAAATCAGCTGCAAAGGATATCTCTCTTAAATACTCGATAGGATGTATTCTTATGCTTTTGGAATAAATAGAATGATCAAAAAATACATCTGTTACCTCATCTTCTTCCTGTGTCAAATCAAATATTTTAATTTCATTTGACGTATCCTTTAAAAATTCATATCCGCTATCTGCATATATTTTAGACTCGCTTTGTTCAATATATAATTCTGTAGGTATTTCAGTCAAAATTATTGAAAAGGACTTATCATTGTTGATTTGGGATATATTGAAAGTACGATTATATTTTAAAGAATCTATGTTATTTACACCAGTTATATGTATTTCGTCGTTTTCGCTATATTTATGATTCGATTTCGTTGTAACTATTGCTAGATTTAGTGAAATGTCATATTGAATATTTAAAACTTCTACGCTATTTTCTCTCGTTGAAGAGCACACTTTGAATTTCCGCAGTTTGCTCGGTCTAGTGCCTGTTATATAATTTTGCTGTAACCTTATACGCACACCATTCACTATCTGAACTTCTGGTAAACTTATTTCGAGATAATGAATTGGTTCAAAACCTCCTCTTATATCTCCAATATAACGTTCTGTAGAGATAAGGGCCTCGTCATTAAACGGGTCTATAATAGCATCTTCAGATGATTCATTTTGTGTATCATAAAATTGTAATTGTTTTTGTTCGGACATAAGTATATCAAAACTTACCATTTTTCGTAAGGTCATCTCGTAAATGGATTCATCGAATTTATTCAATATAAAATATTGACTACTTTCTGCTATAACGTAAACTGCTATACAAGATATATTTTCTATTGTGACGTTTTCAATTTTATTGATTTTCTTTAAGCCGGTAAGATTTAGCCCTGCATGCATATGGACGTTGTGTATTGGATATTCTATTTGTATGTCAATAAAATCTCCTAGAGCAAAGTCATCTATAATACTTTTGGGATCTACTTCTAAAATATATTTATAATATTTTCCTTCCAATTCAATTTGAAGGATAGAATGTTTTTTAAAATGTACATTGACATCTTGTTTATAATGTTGTTTCTTTACCCATGCTTTGTAATCATCACTCGCTTGATCAGGAGGTTCAGCACTTCCTGGAGGGAACAACAACTCTACAATTAAAATCATATGGTTTTGATAATCTTCCTTCGCTCCGTAAGGCTGTAGTGTGTCAGGGTTTTCAAAGGACTCAAAATCATTTTCAGAACCGCTGACTTGAAGCAGTACATTTTGCGATACATCCACAATAGCTGAGGGTGTACCGGCCAAATTATAAGAAATTGTTGTAGGTTGGGCATCTGTTACGAAAAGGTCTTCTCCATTAAAGAGAGTTTCATCATTCCCAGTTACACCACTGATTGTGACAAGATCACCATACTTAATTCCATGACCAATAGGGACGGTTGCAGTTGCAACGGTCCCGATAAATGATATACCCGAGACGTTGTATTCGACCTTAAAATTTTGTAATGCTGATTCCCAATCTTCAATGCTAAATATTTTTAATATTTTTAAATTATTTCTTAAACGTAATAATAATTTTCTCCTTTTAGGGTCGTAATCTGCATCGGAAGCATCATCGGAACCATCATCCAAACCATCATCAAATCCAGGACTAGGTAAAATATTAAACAAAATGTTTTCGTCTTGTATAAAATCTTTTATGATTTCCATTTCCATTTTTTTTTCCATCCGAATAGTACATTTAGATAATTTATCGCCTTTGGCTCCAACCACTCTTAATTCTGGGACAATTATATTTCTAAATTTTTGATTATAAAAATTTATTTTATTAGATTTTTCTTCTCTCTTTATCATTTGACCGTAAGGGTCACCGTTTAACGTATCATTTATTTTAGGTTTCCATTGTCTATCTTGTCTCTTAGAAATAAGTGAATTGGCATGCGAAGAAGAAATCATACCGTCAACTTTTGACGAATAACTACGATCTCCTTCTTTTACTTCTGCTATTGTAGTCGCGCCTAAGTACCTACCGTTATCGATAAGAGGGTAATTATCACAATTGAAAAATATTCTACCATCGTAGGTCAATATAGATTTCAATTCAACATCTAAATCCAAATTGCAATCAAACCCTCTTATTTGCTGTTTCTCTGTCGACAATTCCGAAAATTTAAATACATTATCAAATATATCATTTTTATAATCTTGTAAAGAGAAAGATTTATAATCCTGGTCTACATGTGAGAAATATTTTGAATGTATAGTATTATTTGTTTGATCTCCACCATTTATCAACTCTCCGTCTTTATTGAAAGTTTCTATTGCTCTCGAGAAAATTTCAGTTTGATTGTTAAACTGAGAATGCAATTTAAGTTTGACGCTATTTGATTCTAGCACATACGAGGGGATTGACAAATATGTCAATTGTATGTCTTTAATAATCCCTGGTTTGATCGATTGGATATTTTCTATCGTTATTTTCGAATAACCTTGAGTCTTTTTTATTTTTTCGTCTATATTACGCGTATCTAAAAGTATTGTAGTCATTTATTCGATGTTAGAAAAAAAATTACATCAATTTCAGTAGGAAAAATACGTTTAGTACACTGAAAAATATAATCTAACATATATAAAATGCGAGCTCTGAGAAGAAAAACACCTATCGCAAGTGAATTATCACCGGTTGATGAAGTGGGCTACACTGCGGTAGATATGTTAGATAGTTGGGAACGGCTTACTGGAGGTGTAAATGTAGCAAAGATGTTGAGTTGTACTCTATTGGGAAACAATGAATGGTGTAAAAAAGCAAGATCGGCTGATAAAATGTTATCTGGCGACGATGGGATAAGCAAAAGTGAATTTGAAAAGGTTTTAAAAGAGACTGAAAATGATAAGGATATACAGGATTTGTTAAAAAAAGGAATATACAACAAAGAAATGTTCGAAAATACAGTTATGGAAGTTCTAAAAGATGCTGAGGTCGCTAAGAGAATT
>MDTG01044467.1_pt1 | contig 18355 bp, 12 predicted proteins | sample 811421 | NCBI WGS metagenome assembly MDTG01 (sample SAMN05326645, study PRJNA326480) | marine metagenome | isolation source: seawater | place: Pacific Ocean: South East | collected 2011 | reverse complement strand
ATATGATACTAAAAAATACGGTACAAAAAAATTCGTACCTAAAGTATCTCTTCCACCCGGTTATACTGATGTGAATTATTTATACAAAAACAAAAATACTGGAATACCTATTATCTCAAATAATAAATATTGTAAAGAAAACCCATTATGTTATCCATGCCCAGGTTGGAAATATTCTGGTCAACCTATATGTAAAGGTTATACAAACTCTAAATAAAATACTCATATTCTTATTTAGACTTTTCTGAAAAAGCTAGTAATTTCTCTATTGTTTTTCCTTTTGTTTTCCAAACGTCTCAAAATATCCCCAAATAATATTTTGGCTGCCTCTTTTCTTTTTGCTTCTAGCATTAACTTAATAGCTTCATTGATTGTTTTTCCTAATTTTAGTTTTTTATCATAAATTCCATTATATTCAGCTATATCTCCATTAAAGCCCTTTAAATTTTCTAGTGTCAGACCAAATATTTGCGATACTGGCTTAAGTATCTGATTTGTAATATAGAATTCATAATCGGGATTAAGCTTATTTTCTCTCACAAAATTTGGTGTTTCTATTTTATCACCCTGTAGAATGCTCTTTTTATTTTTAAGGTGGGATGTATCTATATATATGAAAGGGATACGATCGTTGACTTGTGGTTTGTTACCTGGATCTCTTTCTGCCATCCTATCTGCTAATACCTTATGAGCGATTCTATCTGGATCTTTATAATAAGATGACAATGTTTTGGTAATGATAAGAGTTTCTATAGGATATGAACCATTAATTAATTTTATCAGTGACCTTCTAAGATAGTCTATAGCAGGAGTGATATCCTTTTCTTTCATAATAATGTCAATGATTCCACCATATATGACCTTAACTATGGGAGCATTATCTCTTCTCTTTAAAACAATACCCATGCTTTTTAGTGCGTACTTATCTGGATCTGTTTCATACAAATTACCAACATATCTTTTCTTACTAAGCAATATAAATGGATCAAAAGTCTTTTCATATTCTAAAACCTGTGGTGCTTGTAGTATATTTGCCTGAATCTGTTGATCTGTCTGTATTGCTAACTCAATACTTCTTACTCTTGCCTCTCTACCAGTGAGTCTATTGCCTTTACCATCTATACACTCATATTCTACAAATACACTATCAGTATCACCATATACTACCTTATTTTGTAAATATCTGATTTCACCATTATCCATAGTTTGGGGATAGTTTTCGGGATTTTCCGCATACTCTTGCGCTAATACTAGTCTGTCTCGTCCTGTAGCAGTAGATGAGGCAGCAATTTCTTTGTAATAAATATCACTAGTTTTAGCGCCGAGTTGACCATATAATGAATTAGCTGTGACTTTAAATGCTAACTGTTGACCATCAAACACACTCTGTTGAAAACTGGTGTACGTTTCCTCAATACCTTCTACTTCATACTCATCTAATTTCACTATGTCTGGATTTTGAAGAATCTCTGGAGAGTCTAGTTTAATCTGGTTTTTGCCTTTATCATACAATCCAATAAACGTTTTTCCACATTTTGTTTTTACTGTTTGATACTTGATTTTTAATCTGGTGGTTTTTCTGGCATTTAACAGATATCTCAGAATCTGTGGAATGATTCCTTTTGTTCCATCTCGATATTGTACAAATCTTACCGTTTTTACACCCACTTTGTTTTTGCTCTTGATAGCACCAGCTGGAGTAAACACTGTCTTAAATCTGTCATAATTTACATCTATATAATCATATCCTAGTTTGTCTAGATTTTTCGCACCCTCCTCACCTAGATATTCTGGATTTTGAACAATAGTTTCATGTGATAGATTTCTTTCGATCATTGATGATGGATACAGAGAAGCATAATCTAACACTGATACAGGCCTTCCAATGTATATACCTGGATTCGGATTAAGTACAATAGCACCCTCATATCCTTCTTTATCAAATGTGTCTTTATAGAGATAGGGTAATAGATAATCCTTATCTTTAAGAAAGTATGATACTAAACTCAGAATCTTTACACCCTGTCCTCTATGAATAATCCAGGCAAGAGGATTAAGACATACATTGGCCATACCAATAGAATTTGTTAAAAGTTCTAATTTTAGCAACAATTCTATACACAATATTACGTCCATCATACAATAATAGGCAAGTATTGATCTATCTTTACTTGTGCCTTTTTGTAATCTAAAAATGTCCTGCGGTGTTACATCATCTTTTCCCAAACACCAACTGTATCCTGTGAAATCCTCTTCATCTATAACACCATTTACCGTAAACTCTTTATTTTCAGCATCTATATCTGTTATCTTGAATTTTTTACCATCTCTGTATTTATTTTCAAGGTAACCATCCATTTTACTAAATACTACATAATTTCCTACATTTAGTCCTCTTAAACCATCAGTTTTGATGATTGTATGTTCGCTCTCAATTGTAATTGATTTTACTTTTCCATTTATAAAACCTGCGGCTACATTATCTAATTTGTAAGATTCAAGATTATAGCCTTTTTGGATGAGAGGAAGCAAATCCATTTGTATTCTTCCTGGAATTTCAACATACTCCTTTTTAATCAATTCGTTTGTTGGACTTTTTACCATTTTTTCCTTAATCTCTGATTTAAATCCCTTCATTCTAGACAAAAAGTTGAATATATCCTCAATTTCTAGCTCTTCAGCCCTTTTAAATAGATATGGAGTATCAAAACCATCTATGTTAAATCCGGTAATAATTTCAGGGTCTTCATCAATTATGATTTCTCTGAATTTGAGAAGAAGACCCTTCTCAGTCTTAAATGATATAATCTCACCATTGTTTATCTTTTTACATGTATTAAGAGTCAATACTATGTTTTTATAGGGCACTTTGCTTCCATAACGAAGAAAACTTATACCTATTTGTATAGCATGATCTCCTTCTACACTTTCTTTGAGATGTCGTCCTAGCATTAAATTCATATTATTAATACATCTTGTAAAATGTCGTTTTTTCTCAATACTGTTTGTTTGATTACCAATTACAAGATACTTGCTTACCATTTCAGCAGCTTTAATAATATCCGCAGATTTGGGACTTCTACCCGATTTCGTAAAAACCTTACTTATTTCCAAATTATTATCACTATCGTTAAAGGCTGCGTTTATTCTACTTTGAACAAATTCTTCTTTATTTTCTAATATGCTATTAATTTCCTCTAGTTTCAATTTGTCTATTTTTCCTGTAGTTTCTAATATCTTTTTTTTCATTGTATCATATTTCATATAATCATTATAGATCTCACGGGCAAGTTTAAGATAGTCTTTTTTAGGTATAGGAAAATCCCCATGGGATGAATCACACTCAATATCATAAGCCATAATCTTAATCTGACTGTTATTATTATCGTCTACAGGCCTTATGTCAGTCCACTTTGGAACAGATAGGGAATATGTCGTAGTATATTTATCATCATTGATTAATTCATAATCTGTTTTTTTTATTTTGATCCAACCAGCAGTCTTTATTCTACGATGATGAACAAATTTGATTAGAGGATCAATATTATTTTCATAAAGATCAAAGTATATGCTTTTTTCTGAAATACCAGGAATAGACATTTTTTTAGGTGTTCTTTTTGTCTTTTCAGTAACCTGGTTATACTCTTTATTTTGAAACAATCCAACAGCACATGAAAGGGCACTTGTATTTTGAAAAACCAATCTCATAAAGGTATATTTTTTGTTGTTATCAAAGTCACGAAAACTGTGTTTTTGATGTATTGTAACTCTTAAAAGTGCTTTTTCATGTTTTTTCCAATAACTTTTATGTTTAATTATAAACTTCTTCATGATTTCACAATGCTTTTTGGTACAACTATCAGGAACCCTTACATAAAAGTATGGAGTGAAACCATTAATCTCTACCGTGTATGTATTTTCTTTATAATCCTTACCAAAAAGAATGATCTTGTATTCTGCCTCGTTCATAAAAGCTTTTTTAGGCTGTTCTTCTTCACTATCGTAATCAGACGATTCATAACTATCTTCTTCAGAACTATAATTATTGTCTGTAGAAAAAGATTCTCTTTTATCATAATTATCACTATACCAGTCGATGATTTGAAATTTAATATCTCTGTTCATATTTATTACTTACCCTAAATCTTTAATATTTTTATCAATTTTTTATATTTATCTCCATGTCTAATTTTTTTTCTCCTAAAATAATAACTATGAGCGAATTCGTTTCTATTATTATAATTGTCATTTTGGTTGTTTGTTTTTTTATTCATTATGAAGGTAAATATTCTGATTTAACATATGTAGTCTCAACTGTAGATGATGAAGCATATCTTGTTCGTAATAGAGAAGATAGTCAAAAAGCTGCTAATTTATTAGCAACTATAAAGAAAAACCTAACTAGTATAGTGAAGTATCTTGAGGAAAACAATAAATCAGATCCAAGCGTACAAAGACTTATCAGAAAGTATAAACCACAAAATATATCTGAATCTATCCCTAACACAAACTACACATCATATTCTGTTAATAAAGGCGAGAAGATAGTTTTTTGTATAAGAGACAAAAAAACACATGAATTAGTTGACATTAACACAATGATGTTTGTGGCTATACATGAACTGGCCCATGTTATGACCAAATCAGTAGGCCATACTGAAGAATTCTGGAATAATATGAGATATCTTTTGAAAAAGGCTATAAAGATAAATGTATACAAAAAAGTAGATTACAGAGATAACCCAAAACCATACTGTGGTACTAAAATAACAGATAGTCCACTCGAATAGATATGTATAAATAACTATTTATATAAATCTATTTACATCTTTACACCTGGAGCAACACTTCTTACTGATACCCATGATACAGGTTTAGTGATTGTTACACCAAATTGAATAATTACAAAGATTACTACGGCAAGAGCTAAAAACTTGATGAGTGCCTTAACGAAGGTAGATAAGTCAATGTAGAAACTACCAATTTGTAGACTAGTGGCTTCTTCACTGGTAACCCTATCCAATACTGGTTGAATTGTAGGCATAATAACACTATCAATAAAGCTGTTAGCCAATTCAGCAACGCTATTTGCCATCATTAAAGCAAGAGCAAACCCGATTACATTGAAATCTCTAAGCAAATTTACGAAACTGCCAACTTCAGCGCCTACATTTGAAATAGTAGATCCTACTACATTACCGACGCTTGATCCAATTCTTTTTCCTAATTCAGACATATATATTATTTTTAGAAAATAATATTAGATATTCATTTTAATTACATTTATATTGTTTTCATTTATCATTTCTATTGCTAATTGATCATTTTTATAATCTTCTAAGTATTTTATATTTTTTATACCTGCGGCTATAAGTAATTTTAAACAGTTTAGACATGGATAGTGAGTTACATATGCTGTACTATTATCTAATGAGACCCCTCTTGATGCAGCATCACATATAGCATTTTGTTCAGCATGGACTGTAAATTGTTCATGACCACCCCTTATTCTCGATATATGCGGAGCACCTTTCAAAAAACCATTGTATCCTGTTGCCACTATTCTACTATTATTCACAATAACACATCCTACATTAAGTCTATTACAACTACTTCGTTTTGATGCTAACAATGCTATAAGTATAAAATAGTTATCCCATGAAAGTCGAGGTAAATTTTGTATAGTATCAGTAATATCTACTAAAGAAGTAGTTAAATTTAGTTCTTTAGACATTTTAAATTTATATATATATATAAATGTCTTTAGATGTCTGTAAAAAGGATAACTTTTTTTCTAAAATGACAACAAGCAGTTATTTTATCAAGGTAATATACAACCATCTTGATTTAACCCAAGATTACAAACTACAATCCCAAGAGCATGATAATATTATCGAAACTATCGATGATATCAATGATAATGTCAAAGTAAAGCAAGCATTCAACAGGTTAGATGAACTCTATACAAAACCTAGTGATATTCTTCAAACTAAATTTATTTTTGTTGGTGCGATAACAGATGATATTAGAACAAATCTTGAAAAGATAAAACAACAAAGAAACTATAATGGAGTGAATATAGAACATCTTTACAGATTTTTTAATTTTAGTGATGAAAAATCTTTTAAGGAAGAATTGGGAAATTTAAAAGATTATCATGATTTAGTGTTTTTAGAGTTTTTTATAAATAGACACGAAAATCTTAACAACCTTTTCAATATATGTAGTTTTTATCTTAACAAACACCATGATGATCTTATTATTCCAGGATCACTATACCTTTATAGTGAAAAGATAGATGTTCAAGACGAACTAGAAAATGCTATTCAAAATATAGAATTTAGTATAATCAATAAAGACAACAATATGACACTAAATACTATAAAAACGGTTCTTCTAGGATTTCGTATGCCTGAAAGATTAATAGATAAGGTTTTTAATAAATATAATGATGATATAACATCTATATCAAACATTCTAAGAGATAACATTACTATTAGTTTCATAGAAAAGTACCTTAAATTTAAACAGTTAGGATACATCTATTTTTTAAAGGGTCGTCTAGAATTTCCTGTAGATCCAACCGTTATTAATTATATATACAAAACTGATAAACACTATGATTTTAATATTAGCTCAAACAACATAAAAAAACAGGATTCAAACAGACTTTTTACACTGGAATATAATGGCTTATCAAAAAATGACACATACTATTGTTATAGTGCTTACAATATTGGAAAGTATATGCTAAGCAAAAACATCATACCTCAAGATGATATTTCAAACAATCTTAATAGTGTGTTTGACAGGCTTTTTAAAAAAATGTTTCCTAATCTTACTATTGAAAAATTAAACTATTTACTAACAAACTCGGTTTTAAGTGAAGAGTATCAGGATGAATACACTAAACAACAAGAATATTTAGAATACTATCTTACAATAACTGATGCTTTTAATAAATACTCTGAAGACACAAAAAGTGACTTGTCTATGATTAGACATGATGAAAGCTATGTATTTACCATTAATCATAATATCTATTTACCCGGTGAATTTAATCTTCGTAATATATTCAATGAGTTTAGACTTAGTGATGAGGTGCCCTTTGTAAAATACAAAGATAGATTAACAAAAGAGATAATATATAAGGTATATAAACCAAATACTGCTAAAAGATCCTACAATTATTTACCTATAATATCCAAAGAAACACTCTCTAATTGGATAAGATATAAGGGAGTAGAATTTAATGATGGAGAATTAAAGGCTTTACGTGTATTTCCAAAAGACATATCATATAAAGTGTTTATCTATAAAACAAAAACCAAATCTATGCTTACTGGAACAATTTATAAAATAAATGATAACACTGTAGATATAAAATACAATGATGAAATAATACCAGAAGTTCCCATTGACTTTGTAAAAGGAAAACTGGAATTTGATAAAGAAATTGAGTTTTATAACTATGAAAACATATATGCTGATTTAGATATATCTCGTAATGGTAAGGTTGATGTTTTCATAAATACATTTAGATTTGGAAAGTGTGAATTAATTGATAATATGGCATCAATAGTCTATAAAATCAAGTCATTTATTAACAAACTATATCAAATAGATTCATTACAATTGTATAGAAGATTCATCAATCCTATATCACTAGCAAGTCTTAACAAAAATGTAGAATTTTCTAAATCTAATCTCAAAAATCTTATCTATCAATATACAATCCAACCTCCCAAAGACATAACTGTGTCATATGATGGATTGTATCAACTTACTAAATTCCTTTCCCCATATTTGGTTATTAATGAAAAACCATTTAATACTGATGATAATATTCAATATTACTCAAGAGATGATGGAAAATGGTTCAAGGGTAAAATTTTAAAATACAGTAGCACAAATAGTTATGATATTAAAATCGATGACGATGATTGGAGAAATGATATAAGCAATAAACTAACAGATATTAACGCTATTATGATTAGACCTGTATCTGATAAAACATCCAATACATTGTTTGAAATGATTTACAAAAAGAAATCGGGATTCAATTCTTCACCTCCTATGATAAATATGATTCTGAAATTAGCAAATAGTGGTCTCAATCAAAAACAAATTATAGACAGAATAACAGAAGATTTTGGTATTACATATAATGAATCAATTAAGGTTATGTCAGGTATTTTAGGAAATCATGATTATACATCAATTGATAGGTTAGTAGAAAAACTCAGTCCGGAACAAGGCGTATCAATTAGAATAGACTATATACCCAGACTAACAAAACAAAGTGAAACACTAAAAGTATACATAGAAAGTGTTGATTCATTTTCACAAATAGAAGAAATCTACAGATTTATATCATTTTACTTTGATCTTTTTATTGCTTTTGATCCATCATATAATCTTTCTTTTGCTAATTTTACAGATATCAAAAAACTATATATAAGCAAAAATATTGGTAATCTCATCTCTCAAGAGGAAAAACAAGATGATTTATTAGAAATTGATACTGACATGGTTGATGTAAAAAGTGATGATGATGATGATGAAGAAATCAATTGGGATGATATACCAGATGATGTTAGTGTAGAATTTTACGAGGAAACACAGATTTCTGAAAATGAACGCCTTAAAAGGGTGGAAGCTGAGGTAGAAAAAAGCTCCATGCTGAATGTAGGAAAGATAACAAAAAATCCTGTTTTATTAAAACTTTATGAAACTGATCCTGATTTATTTAGTTGGAATACCAGTGAATCAATTCAAACACCATATGTTAGACAATGTCAGGGGCCAAGACTACCTAGTATTTTAACCGATGCTGAAAAAGAGGAAATAGATAAAATAGATCCATATTCATATGCTTCTAAAAATACTGATATTGATTGTGAAAAAACATCAGGCGATTATAGTACAAAAGTTCAATGTAAATCAGTTAAGTATGGTACTACAAAAGAAACATCTAGATGGTATATATGTCCTCGAATAATTGATCTAAGTCAAAACAAACCATTAACATACAAGAATTTGGAATTTAAAGAACCCTTTGAACCCAAAAATCAATGGGATCCTAAAGACTGGAGAATTGATAAAAAAAGTGGTAAAGACATTCTTGAATTTAGTCCCTCTTATAAAGGTAAACTACCTATTAAATCATTAGATAATGTAACACCTAAGCATTGTATACTTTTTATGCCTAAGGGTGAAATTCGTAGTTACCCAGGATTTCTTAAGGAGGGAAAACATCCTCAAGGTTTTGCTATGCCCTGTTGTTTTAAGGACAATAGTAAAAGAGTATCAGAATTATTTAACTCAGGGGTTATAAACATAATCAAATCAGACAGTCTATATGTCCAAACATGGGGTAGACAACTTAGTAAGGATAGAATGGGACTATTACCAGAAAAAATTTACACCTATTTTGAAAACGCAGCCCTCCCTATTACAGGGCAAATAAGTCAATCAAAAGGATTAGACTGGTTTTTAAGATATGGTATAGAACAAAATAACGATTCTTTTTTAGGTGCTTTAGGTGACATATTTAATATCAGTGTAGAAACAATCAAGGAGAACATACTCAAAAAATTGGATATAGGCATATTTAAAAAACTTAACAATGGTAATCTATACATAGAGTTTAGTAGTGATGGAGTACAATCACCATTTCAGAATTTCTTAGAATACACAATATCAAGTCAATATAAAAATCATAAATACTATTATGAATTACTTCTCAATACTCCTGGCATTCTATATGACACAATGCCTAAGTATAAAAACGTTTTGTTGATTTTAGAATACAAAAAAATAGGAGATTCTGAAAAAATAGAATTGCTTTGCCCATACTTTTCAGATAGGAAATTCATTTTGGAAGACGTTTACAATGTTTGTATAATGATAAAGTATGGTAATGTTTATGAACCAATATATCAATTTTCTGGTGAAAAAAATCCTAAAAAAATATTTACATCAAATGGTAAATATATATCAAGTATGATAAATATCTTTAAAAATCGATGCTCTCTAGAAAATCCTTCAAAACTGCTTAACGTTGCTCAAACATACACCTCTGATATGTATAAAGCAAAGGTTGACATTGAAACTGTTTATGATACACTAAATACTCTTAAAATTTCCCATGCTAAATATACTCCTCTATTTTTGGTTAGAGATCAATATAATAAAATCATTGGAATATATCTTCAAAATAATACAATTGTTCCAGTGTATCCTCAGAATAGTAGTATAAAACTACCCATTGATTTACTTAGTGATAGGTTCAACGATATCAAATATGATGACCTTGTTGTTACTTATGAGGATCTAAAAGAAAAGACTAATGGATTGATTGACATCAATATTATAAAGGCATTTGTGGAAAATTCTAAAATAACAGGTATTGTTACAAATGTAGGGGTATATATTAAGTTGGATGGAAAAAAATCAAAAGATAGTATTTCAGCTGATCTTATAAAACTTATTCAATATGACTATAATACTATAGACAGGAATATTGAAAATTATAGACAAATTGCTAAAAAGAGTGTGTATTCTCAACCTTTAACATTAGATTTTCTAGAATCATTGTTATATGGAATAAAAGATGCCAGATTTGAGATTAATGAAGTAATAGCACCTGACAACCAAAATGCTACAGCTGTAAAACTTGTTTGTGATATATATGTTGAAATTGTGCCTAAACCATTATCGGAAATTAATAAATACACAGTGAAAAGTGATTATGGAAAAATAAATAACATATTAGGTAGATATTTAGAAATGTGTATTAATCTTGCAAGAATGTCTGACTATAAAATAAAATGTTTACCTGTAAAACTACTTTTAGACGATGAAACAAAAAAATACACAAGAGCAATCCTAGAGACAGGACTAGGTATTGACCTGAAAACTCCAATAAGTATCAATTCTAAAAATAAAATATCAGGTCAAACGCCTAGATACAAAATTTTAGATCTTATAGAAAATCCAGTGGTTGAAAGATTCGTAGGCAATAAGATAATAAAATACGATTTAGTGAAAGATAAAAGAATCATGAGCAATCAAAAGACCACATATTATAGTAAACTAAATGAAATCATTAGACTGGAACTCTTTACATTTTTTCAGAATCCAGTAAATATTGAATTAAAAAAAATGTTTATCAATACACTTGCTAATAAGATATTAACGAGCAATCAAAAGAGAAGATTATTAAATCCAATATTGAATTTGATATTAGATAGTCTTTGCTACATTGAAGATAATACTAACAAATTTCCTAAACTTGATATTGAAAAAACATGTAATAGTCAAGATTGTAAATTAGAATATTGTATTAATGTTAAAAGTGATGTGAAAAATATAGAAAATACAGACTCATACATTGAAATGGTCTATAATAATATCTATAAAATTGACGGTATTTTATTAGAGGATTTCAAAAATAGTTTACATCAAATTGAATTAGAAAAATACAAACTAAGTTTTGAAATGTACAATAAATTGGTTGATAGTCTCAATAGACAAAATATGCTTTGTAAAACAAAAATCATAAACACCATTGAGGGTGATATTTTAGAAAAATACAAACTAACCATTTTAGAGGATATGATAAGAAATCAATATAAAAGAAATCATATTCTATTGAGATACAAAAAATCTGTAAGTACAGATAGATATAGAGCATACAAACCAGACGAAGTTATTATATCACATGATAGTCTTATTCAAGCTAGTCTTTTGGAATTGTATGAGAGTGCTCAACAAAGATATTTTAGTGGTATTACGCCATTTGATGAAAGTAACATAGATGAGGATATAAGTATTAATAGGCTCTCAATTGAAAGCAAAAGTTTATGTTTAGTTGGATCTGTAGAAAGAATGAATATATTGCTGAGCCCATTCTCACAAGAGTTGATGAACATACAATTAATTACAAGTATAGAAAAAATCTCTGACAAAGAAAAGTATAACGTGCTATATGGTAAGATTTTAGACATGAACACAGAGATTGAAAGTAAAAAAATAGATACAAAAACACTATCAAGATATAGAATAGAATATACATCAGAACAAAAAATGCTAATCTAAATATGTAATATAATGATTTAAAGAAATATATTATATTATATTTTATAATAATGGCTCAAAGCGTTGCTAATATCGAAAATTTGAGTATAAGTAGCAATAGTAGTGAATTTGATGAAAATCTAGAGAATTACCTTTTTGTTATCAGGACTGTTCAGGCCAGTGCTTTTAGAACACTTATTGAGGCACTCAAGGAAATTCTAACTGATGTTAACATTGATATTGATTCAACAGGAATGAAGATCATAGCTATGGATACATCCCATGTAGCACTTATACACATGAAATTGGTAGCAAAAAACTTTGAAAAATATCATTGTCCAAAACCAATTATTTGCGGTATTTCAATGATGAGATTGTTTAAATTATTAAAAACTATGTCTCCAAATGATACTTTGACTTTCTACGTAGAAACAGATGATCCAAATATTTTAAAAATCCAGATTGAAACCGGTGAGAAAAATCTTAAACACACATTTGAACTAAAATTGATGGATTTATTTGTAGATAAGGTAGAGGTTCCCCCAGCAGAATTCTCAAGTGTATTAAGACTACCATCCGGTGACTTTCAAAAATTATGTCGTGATATGAATCAGTTAGCAGATGAAATTGAAATTAAGTCAAGTGGGAATGAATTATTATTTAGCATAAATAATGACTGGGTAAAACAGCAAACTGTAATCAAGGAATCTAGTACTGGAAACGGTATGTCCTATATTCAAAATCTAGCACCTGATGAGGTTATTCAAGGTATTTTTAGTCTTAAATACCTAGTATTGTTTAGTAAATGTACTAATCTATGCCAAAATATTGAGATATATCTTAAAAATGACTATCCTATTATAATAAGGTATAATGTAGCTAATCTAGGTGAGGTTAAATTTTGTCTTGCTCCTAAAAATGTAGATGAATAAAATAATAGATTTAATAAGTATATATTAGATCTATTGATATTATTATTTAGTTTGTAAGAAATATACTGTCTAATGAATAATTTGCCTGTATTTCAAGTATAATCAATTTTGAGTTTTTTATATTTTTGATAGGTACTATCTCTTTGTTTTTTATAGATGCGTTTATTTCGCTAAGTATACTTTTCATATAATCTATCTGTTGATCTATGTATTGATCTTCTATGCCTTTTATTTCCCCATTATCAGTAACTCCTATATAATAGAATGCGATACCCTCACCTTCATTGAGTCTGAATTTCAATTGAGTAGCATATTTTGATATTTTATTAGAATTCATATTGTTTAAAATGACTTTGTATTCAACATTACCGTAATATTCTTCTTTGGGAAATTCTGTCATTTAGATATAACAAACATTTTATGTTTAAGTTTAAAATTCTTGTCAAATACAAAGTCGAGATATCTCTCTGGGTCGACCGTTCACGTTTTTACTTTGTTATCTAATAATCATGATTTTAGACTATTTTAAAATCTAAATTTATTATAATTAGGTTTCAACGAAATTTGAAAAACACTAAAATGAAAACTCAAAAAATTTTTTTTTTTCAGAATAGAATTTGGGATTTTGAGGGGGCTCCCCCCCCCTCTAGTTTTAAGAGGAGTCAATTCTCTTAAGAGTTTTTTCCTCCTGTTTTAAGAGTTTTTCTCTTAAAAATTCGAGGAACAATCCTTATAAAACTCTTAATTAAGAGTTTAAGAATTTTTCAAAACTCTTAAAAAACTCTTAAGAATTTTTTATAGTTTTTTACTTAAAGTTAAAATATATTTTTATATTAAGGATAATATGGTTTTTATTTGTCCCAGATGCGGATACAAAACCAATCAAAAGGGAGATATGAGAAAGCATTTCAAGAGAAAAAATTTATGCTCTGCGACCTCCGCAGATGTCGATTTAAGAGTTTGTTACAAAACAGTATTAGGTGAGGATTTTCCAAAAACTCTTAAAATGACTCCGATTGACTCCCAAGTGACTCCTAAACTCTTAAAAATTGACTCCCAAGTGACTCCGATTGACTCCCAAGAAGAAAAAAGTGACTCCCAAGTGACTCCGATTGACTCCCAAACTCTTAATAAGAATTTCTTAAATTTTTTAAAAGATAGCACTAATAAATCAGAAAATAAATATATTTGTGTACATTGTGGTAACGGATTCTCAAAAAATAGTAATTTACACAGACATATGCGTGTGTGTAAGGAAAAAGAGCGATTTTCAAAAGAGGAGTTAGATTTTTATCTCCAGGAAAAAGATTCTATTCTTAAAGAAAAAGAGGATGTTATAAGCGAATTAAAGAAACAAATAGAATTATTATTAACAAAGGTAGGTAATGTTACAAATATACAACAAAATATATACATAAATCCTTTTGGGAAAGAAAATACTGAATACATAAAGTCAGATTATGTCAAAAACTTGTTAGACGGGGTTGATGCGCACAACTATATTCCCAATATTCTTAAACAAATACATTTTAATCCTGAGCATCAAGAAAATTGGAATATATGTATACCTAATAAAAAGCAACCACTAGCAAAAGTGTATGATGGTGCTAAATGGGTATATCAAAATAAGAAAAACACTATTGAAAATATGACTTTTAAGGCCTACAAAACCCTTATTGACAACTATGACGAAAATAATGATAAAACCTGGAAAAAGATAGTAGATAATAATATGTATCATGATGATCAACCAACTAAAGAACGGATCGATAAAGATACTGAAATAATGATACTTAATAGCCAGAATGTATTAAGCAAACAAGACAAGATTATATAAACTTAAGTATATATTGTTTAAATATTCAAAATGGATACTAAAGACAAGATTATGTTGGTTTTTATAGCATCATTTGTAGATGTCTGTGTAATATACAGTATGATGAATTTAGATTTATCATATACAGACTGGTTATGGAATATTGTTGTTCTTATATCACATTCTACATTCTATTATGCAATACGAATTTATAGTAAGAACCTAATTGATAAACTACACTATCTTGTGTTTATATTACCACTATTCTCAGTATTTTTAGATTCTGTATTCCTTAAGACTGTAGTTTTAGTACATATGCTAATAATCCAGATATTATGGATAAAAGAAAATAGATGTATAATGAATGAAAAAAATGATGTCAAATTTGGATATGGAAATGAACTATCCATAGCAACGCTTATCTTTAACCTATTTTTGGCTTTTAATATAGGCTATTCTTTAAAATAAATTGAAAATTTGATATTGAAAATATTTTTATTTCAAAATCAAATACATGTCATCTACACTAAGACTTCAACGTGAAATCCAGGAGCTTCAAAAGAATCCTCCAGAAAACTGTTCAGCGGGACCTAAAGACACTAACATGTATCATTGGATTGCTCAAATATATGGACCTGAAAACACTCCATATCATGGAGGAGTATTCAATCTAAATATTCATTTTCCAACTGAATATCCATTTAGACCTCCTAAAATCAATTTTACAACAAAGGTTTATCATCCGAATATTTCTTCAACAGGAAGTATCTGTTTAGATATTTTAAAAGAAAAATGGACCCCTGCCCTGACCGTAAGTAAGGTTTTGTTATCTATATGCTCATTAATGAATGATCCCAACCCAGACGACCCTCTTGTGCCTGATATAGCAAAAGAATTTAAAGAAAACAAAAAACAGTATATTGATACTGCTAAATCGTGGACGTCTATATATGCCAAAATTTAATAATAAAAACACCATTTTATTATTAAAATCTTCCTAACTGGATATTATTGTTATTCCTCTGATAGCCTTTCTTAAAACCACCTGAATTGTATTTTTTTTGTTTGGTTTGATCTCTTTCAATATTCTTTATGTGACTAGAGTAAAGTACCTCCTCCATATTCAAAAAATCAATGCTTTTGCTTAGTAGAGATGTACTGTTTTTGTTACAATTATTGTTCCATATTTTTATAATACAGAAGTTCTTTTTAGGTGATATTGATATTCCATTTACCTGTAAAGACTCCATGACATCATTACATATGCTTTCTCCAATAGTAAAGCTACATAGTCTAAACCATATATCCTGAGCATGTTCTTTATCTATTTTAAATGACCAATATCCTCCATTTCTGTTGTTTACATCCTCCCATTGAGGATATATAACTTGTCCGGTTTCCAGTTTTCGCATGATAAAAAACATGCCTTCAAAAACTTTAGGTAAACACTTATCCCATGTGTTTTTTAAAACTAAAAAGTCTTCAACTGATTGTATTTCCAAAATATCTTTATAGCTGTCTATTGTCCATGACTGGTCAGATGGATTATGATACCACACTATCCATTTAGAATTAAGCATATGTTTACTTTGTTCAGCTATAGATGTTGTATTATTATCGGTATCTTGTTCCATATATTTATATATATTATATTCATTAATTTCTTTAAATAAATATAATAATATTATCAAAATAAGCTTATTTCATTACCATCTGTCTTCATAATGTATATATCAACAATTTTGATATTTTTATTTATATAAATATGCTCTTTATCAAGATAGTTTGTGATAAATTTTTTAAAATATTTTTGAATATAATCTTTATTTATATAATTAGGTGTATTCCTATAAAAATCCCCCTTGGGACCACATAATTTATGTATCTCATCTAAAATATCTATGGCTTGCTCAGTATCATCAACTTTGAATTTAAGATCACCTAATATAATTGAGTTTTTATTATTATCCATACTGTGTAGACTCTCCTTTTTTGATGTATGTAACATTTCATCAGAATATGGTGGATAAATAACATCATTCGCCTTACCAAGTAAATAGTATACATCCTCATTGTACTTGTATTGATATAGTGATAAATCATCTATTTTGTCAATTTTAATACATTTACTAAATCCTTTATTGTCTAATAGTAATTTTTTTGTTTTAATGATATTGATATAACAATCATTTAATATATATGGGATTCTATTTCGATAATAGTATAAAACAAAACCACTAACACCTAAAGCGAATATTTTATCTAAATAGTAAAACATATATATAAAATGATATTATATTTTTAAATAAAAAATTTGAAGTCTTTATTTAAAAGGAATTACCTTTTATGATTAATAATGTCACTTAAATATGAAGATTATGAAAATGATGAATTAACCACCATTTTCAGAGACCTTGCCGTTAATGAAAACTTAGATGTTAAGCTCCTTTTTAATAAATACAAAAAAACTCAAAAATTAAATCAGAAAAAACATATATCTAAATCTGACAAAATCATTTTAGAGAATATGGAAAACAAAGAAAAAAAGATGCTTGAAAGAGATAATGAGCGATTTCGATACTACAAAGAATTGAAGTCATTAACACCAAATATATTGGATTTATTGAAGGATTTTAAGACAAAAGAAGGTAAGGATCGAATGAAAATGAAAATCCTGAACCTGGCACACAAACAAGACAGTCAGGAAATAATGATTAATCTATACCTTCAGCTCTTATCAGCTAAATGTGTCAACAAAAAAGAAGAACAACTAATGTCAAAAATAAACAATATTATGACTGATCTAGACTATAAAACAATGCAGTTTGAAAAACTATCTAATGAACTTAGTCCTCTTGATTTTTATAATGAATATGATAAGGTATTGGATCCCTGGCAGGTAAAAACCCTTGAAAACATTGATAATAACATTTCCACACTAGTTTGTGCTCCCACATCATGTGGTAAGACTTGGCTTTCAATTTATCCTGGACTTATTGGTAAAAGAGTACTATTTGTTGTGCCTACAATAGCCCTTGTTTATCAAGTAAGTTCCCTATTTATAAAATTCAAAGCTGATGTGCTTGTTATAAGTCCAGATTTTACTTATGGAAATCATAAAAACAATGTAGTAATAGGTACACCTAAGGATATTGAGGATAAACTACCCGCATTAGGGATAAATTTTGATATTATAGTGTTTGATGAAATCCATAATCTTATCAATGCTGAGTTTAGTGGTTATTATGAAAGGCTTATAAAGATATTTGAAAATAATACTATATTGGCTCTATCAGCTACAATAGGTAATCCTAAACATCTCAGAGACTGGTTTCAGAAAATCAAAAATCAGCATGTTGACTTGATCGTATACACAACCCGATTTCTGAATCTACAGAGGCACATTTTCATGGATGACAAGTTAAAAAAAATACACCCTATGTCTTGTCTCACAAAAAAGGATATAAATTCAAAGTTTCTCATGAATAATTTGCCAATGACACCTTATGATTGTGTATGTCTTTAT
>MDTG01115392.1_pt1 | contig 18357 bp, 14 predicted proteins | sample 811421 | NCBI WGS metagenome assembly MDTG01 (sample SAMN05326645, study PRJNA326480) | marine metagenome | isolation source: seawater | place: Pacific Ocean: South East | collected 2011 | reverse complement strand
CCTCCGATGGAGATACGTCGAGGATTCAACGTGGTCGCGATGCGGACCGCACTCGAGCTTCGCGGGACTCCCCGCCAGGAAGTCGAGGAAGTCGAAACACATCGCAAGACCCTCGTTCGCTCCAGATCGTTCGGATCGATGGTGACACGATGGGAGGACATGTCCGAAGCGATCGCGTCACATGCGACGCGAGCCGCCGAAAAACTGAGAAGTGAAGGCGGCCATGCCGGAAGGATCTCCGTGTTTCTGCAGACCAATCGTTTCCGTGAGGACCTCCCGCAGTACGGCCGGTCAGGGAGCCGCGAACTCCAACCCGCGACAAATGTCACACCAGTGATCCTGGCACACGCTCTCGAGCTTGGAAGAGACCTCTGGCGCCCGGGATACCACTACAAGAAGGCTGGCGTGGTTCTCTGCGAACTGGCATTCGAGGAGGTCCAGGGCACCCTCTTCGGACGACGCGATGATGAACGTGACAATCGCCTGATGGTCACGCTCGATCGAATCAACCAACGAATGGGTTCGGAGACCGTGCACCCCGCGGCGAACGGATTCAGGGGTCGACGGACATGGGCGATGCGCCAATCATTCCGTTCCCCCCGGTACACCACACGATGGACCGATATTCCCAGAACGGCCGATCGACGGTGAACCAGACATCCGGTGCCGCAAAGCGACCAAAAACAGCCCGGGAATGCAAAATCAAGGGCAAAAAAAAATGCATTCACGGTGTTCCCTGCTAATTTTGAAAGCGCGCGAAACGCATGACGTGAGCCTCCAGAAACAAAGGACCAGACTCGAACGATGTTTGCACTCACACCTTGTATCGTCAATTTCATTCTCGTCACCGGAATTTCCTTCGGAGGCGACTGCCCGGCAGGCAAGGTTCTCGACTGCGCAGACAGCGATTGCATCTCCGACATCTACATCGGGGACGGTTTCTGCGATGGCATCGCACAGGCCGACGGCGCGAATCTGTGTTGTTACGAGAACGATGGCGGAGACTGCCTTGCGAACGGCGTCGAGTGCCCGAACGAAGGCGGAGACGGCGGAGCCGATTGTTCCGACGCGATCACGATCTCGAACGGCGAGACGCCCTTCGACAATGCAACGTCCACGCTGGTGGTCGACCTCGTGGGAATATGCAATGGTGGAACGCTCAATTCGGATACCTACTACAAAGCGATGTTCTTCGCATGGACCTGCCCGCAGGATGGTGGATACACCGCATCAACCTGCGGCACTGCCACGTTCGACACGCGAGTGTCGATCTTCGAAGGCAACTGCGACTATGAAAACGTCCTGGCATGCCAGGACAACACGCCGGGCTGCTCCATCAACACGACCACGATCGAATTCCCCGCGACGGCGGGCGAGACGTACTACATCTGCATCGGATCCATCGCCTCATTCATCTCGGGAACAGGAACGCTGACCATCGAACCGGCAGAGCGCAAGCTCAAAGCAGCCGTGGTCTGGACCAGCGACCTGGGCGCACCGGAAGACACCCGCTACGAACTCTACGAACCACCCGGCACCAGCGCATCGTGGACGACGTGTTTCGCCAATGCCGTGGAAAACGGTGATGATCTCGCTTCAGTCTCGAATGCGACCGAGGATCTGGCCATGCGAAGACTCGCGGGAACACTGAATACGGGACTGTGTGCGTTCGGTCTCTATCAGGAACCTACCGCCGAGGATTACTCCGAACCTGCAGGCGGCTGGCGCTTCACCGATGGCACCCCTCTCGTCTTCACCAACTGGAACACGGGTGAACCCAACGACGTGGGAGGAGAGGACTACGGACAGATCGGAACGCAAGGCTGGAACGACAACCAGAATGAGAACGATTGGCGTGGGTACATCGTCAAACGACCGGAAAGTCCCTTCCGATTCGAGTGGGAGGAGTCCATCGGCGGAAATGGGCACGAGTACGAGGCCTTCGGCCTTCCAGTCGACATGACGCTGGAGGACGCGATCACCTACGCGGAGAACCGTGGCGGACATCTCGTCACGATCAACTCCCTGCAGGAACTCCAGATGATCCAGGCAGTCCTGATTCCCGAAACCTACTGCGAGCGTGGCATCGCGATCGGACTGGTTCAGAACACCTCGTCACCGGACTACTCGGAGCCCGCAGGCGGCTGGGAATGGGTGACCGGAGAACCCTTCGACTTCAGCTTCTGGAATCCGGGAGAACCCAACGACTCTCCATCCGGAGAGAATTACGTCGAGATGTTCGAAAACGGCGGCTGGAACGACGCGCTCGGACAGGGTGGCGCGCAAGCCGTGATCATCGAGTACGAAGGCAGCACGGTCTGCGTCGAGGATCTCGATGTGGACGGCGAAGTGGGTGGTGCGGACCTCACTCTGCTGCTCTCCAGCTGGGCCACTCAGGGCGCGGGAGACATCAACGGCGATGGCACCACGAACGGAGCCGACCTGAGCCTCCTGCTCTCGAAGTGGGGACTCTGTCCCTGACCGAACGATGTGGCGTGCGATGAGTCGCACACCCCCACGCTCAACACAGAAGTTCCTTGAGATGAGACTCGAGACACTCGAGTGTGAAAGGCTTCTGAAGCATCCCCTGGAAGCCATGGAGTCGGTGATCGGCCATCACCGGATCATTGCTGTACCCGCTTGCGACGACGGCGCACACGGTGGGGTCGATCTCGAGAAGCCTCTTGATGGCCCAGAGCCCGTCGCGCCCTCCCGCGATCGTCAGGTCGAGCAGAACCATATCGAATCCCGAGCCGGGCCGACCTTCGACCAGCGACGCGCGATATGCCTCGACGCAGGAAACGCCCTCGGCAACCTGGACCACGGTGTGCCCCAGTGACTCCAACATGTGAGACACGGTTCGCCGGACCTCGTCGTTATCATCCATCACCAGCACTCGTGCGTTGTGATGGGTGTCCAGCGAGAATCCGACCTGTTCGACTTCGGGCTCGGCAACCTTCGCATCTGAAACGGGAAAGGTGATGCGGACGGTTGTGCCGTTTCCAGGATCACTCTGAATATCGAGCACTCCGGAATGGCGCTTCAGGATCCAGTAGACACTGGTCAAGCCAAGTCCGTTCCCGGTCTCCTTGGTGGTGAAATAAGGCTCAAGTACATTCCCCAGATGCTCCTCGGGTATTCCACACCCACTGTCACGAATCTCGACCGACACACCATCCCTGCGAGTCCGGCCACCTTCCGGAATGTACCGATCGAAGAAGACACGGACCCAGACATCACCACCGGCGTCCATGGCCTGCTCGGCGTTGATGACGAGGTTGTTCAGCACCTGATGAACCTGAGCGATGTCGATGTCGACCAGCGGAAGATCCGGATCGATCACGATGTCGCCCCGCACGCTCGAACCGTAGAGAGCAAGCGACACGCCCTCCGAGACGACCTTTCCGAGTTCTCGAGGTTCGCAGACGGGCTCACCACCCTTGCTGAAGGTGAGCATGCGCTTGGTGATCGCGCTTGCCTGATGACAGGACTGGACCGCGACGGCAAGCTCCTCGCAGACGGAACTGTCGAGTCCCAATTTACGTTGCGCGATGTTCAGACTCCCGAGAATCTTCGTGAGACTGTTGTTGAAATCGTGAGCGAGCCCACCGGCGAGACGACCGATCGATTCGAGACGCTGGGTCTGGACGAGTTCCGACTCGAGTTTGCGACGAACCGTGACATCCTCGAGACTCCCGACGATCTGGCCGCCGTCGAGTTTCTTGTGAACACGCACGAACATCCAATGTGGTGCCCCCTCGGAATCCATGAAACGGATCACCGGTTCGGCACCCACGCCTTCGTTTCGCATGGCCTCCCCCTGGAGGAGTTCGAACCATCTCTTTCGATCCTCCTCGAGAACGTGAACCGACATTTTCGATCCGATCGTTTGCTCCAGAGAATGCCCCAGACAGGTGTCCCACGCCTTGTTGAGAAAGACGACCTTCTCTTCCGAGTCGATTCGAAAGACGACGTCCGAGATGAAGGAGAGCACCTCGTTCGAATTGCGCTTGGTCTCCGCAAGCTGCTCGATCAATCGGTACTGGAATTCGACGTTCAAGTCACCGCGGTCCAGGGGCGCCCCATGCCTGGCATCTGATTCGTCCGGATGAGCGTTCATGATGAACCTGCAAGCTCATCCTGGAGAAGCTCCTCCAGAGTGAGGACTTGCGCAAACAATGGGAAGACATCGGAACAGAAGAACTCCTGTTCAATCGGCGTCCGTGCCGAGGTGCAATCGGAAAGCATGGTGACTTCGTATCCGAGATCGAAGGCCTGGAGCGCGCTCGCATGCACACAGATCGAAGTGACGCATCCAGCAAAAATGACTCGGGTCACGCCATTGTCCTGAAGGGTCGAGTGGAGACTCGTGTTCGAAAAGGCGTTGAAGCTCTTCTTGCCGGGTAGCTCGAGGATGCGATCGCCATACGCCCTGATCTGAGGGATCGTCTCGGCCCCCATCGTTCCCACCTTGAATGCCTGGACGTCACGGATCGTCTTGAGAATACCGATGGGATTCTCGATCTCTTCGTAGAACTCGCTGAAGACGATTGGCGTGCTGACCATCACCATGTCACCGTCCTTGAAGGAGTCGATCAGTTGAATCGTGTTTTCAAGCGTGCCACTGACACGATGCGATTCCTCGACCACACCATGAAGGATCCCGGTGGGGTCGAAATAATCGTTCTGAAAACCAATAAGAAGAAGGGCCGTCTTGCCTGTATTACCGGTGGTCATCATTCTCTCCAAGATTCAGACATTTCGTACGTGCCTGCAGCGAAAGGGCACACTTCGAGGATGTCATGGATCGGAGAAACGGGACATGGGGTAAACGCCCCAAAACAGCTCATGAGACTTCTCAGAGGTTTCAAGAGGGCTTTCACTCCCCTGAAGGAGTGGAAATCGACCGGAGAATCTGGAGATTCGGGTTCACTTCGCGTGCCGCCTTCACACCGGCGTCGGTCACTCGACTCGAACCGACGAAGATTCTCTGGAGAGAGGAAGACGCAGCGAGTCGTCGAAGTCCGGCATCGTCCATCTGAGTCTCGAAGAGATTCAGACGTTCCAGACCGGCGAGACCCGCGAGAACGCCTGCGGAATCACCTGACACCGCGGTCCCCTTGAGCGCGAGTGTTCGAAGCACGTCGAATCCGACGAGAAGCCGTATTCCGGCATCGGTCACTTCCGTATGGGAGAGATCAAGCCCCGCGAGAGCGGGCGAGAGTGCGGTGATCGAATCCAGATCGGCATCACCGAAAGGTGGATCGATCCGGTGACTCAATGATGATGCGTTCAACTCGAGCAGATTCGAATCACGAGAGAGCGGTCTGACTGGAACGCCGCGAGCGGAAAGGCGCTTCGAAGCAGCCTCCATGGCACGGGTCTCCGGGGTGCTGACTTCTTCATCCGCGACCGGCGGCGGTTGAACCTCGGCCGCGGGCGCGGGCGCGATCACCGAATCAGTTGCGCTCGAGGTGGTTCCGGACTCGGTCGACCCGCCTTGAATGATCCACAATCTGACCAGTGCGATCTCTTCGTCCGAAAGGCCGGGCCCGCTTGGTGGCATGGCATCATCATCATCGCGTGGCAGCGTGATCACATCGAACAATTCGCTTCGCTCGGGAGCCCCCGCCGCGACGACGGGATGCTCGTCGAGAATTCTGTCGAAATCCGCCTCGGACACCAGGCGAAGTCCGGCCCTGGCTCGCCCGGTCGGACCATGACATTTCCAGCAATGGAGATCGAGAATCGGCTCGATCTGATCACTGAAGGACACCATGGCGACCTTGGCCGGTCGCTCACCCTCGATCGTGAGTGTCGACTCCGTGACGGGAGCCTCCGCTTTCGGAGCTTCCGGGACGGCAGGAACCTCGACCGGCTTCGGGGATGACGGTGTCCTTTTCGCGGGAGCTGGCGTCGTCGTGGTGGCATCCTCATTCGGCGAGACATGATCGGACACCGAAAGCGGTCGAGCCCCGGGTTCCGGAAAAAGAGATTCGAGCACGAGAGACTCACCCCAGACGAGTTCTCCGCCGAAATGCGCGGCGACTCCGATGAGGATGGCACAGACGAACGTGAGCGCCCTCACGATCGAAGTGGCCCAGTGGCGACTTCCGAACCATGCGAATAGAACGAGTATCGAGAGAGCGAGACCGAGCAGACCTGCGGCGACACCGAGCCAACGATGAAGTTCGAGCTGCCACCCTCGCCCGTATCCGGCATCGGCAAGAGACCAGCCGCTCCAGGCGGAGAACATGGCCGCGCCCCCCCCGATGACGAGTGCGATGACCGTGAACGAGGCGACTTTCTCACGCCGCATGAGGAGGCCGACGAATTCGACTCCGGCAGCGACGATGATCAGAGCGATCGGGAAGTGGGTCAGGACGGGGTGAAGCCCGGCGAGAACTCCCCACCAATCGGGAGATGCGGCCGCGCTGGCTGATGATTCAGCCTCGGCGCCGACGAGCAGAAGATGCTGGATGAATTCCTGAAACATGACGTTCGAATGGCCTCCGGTGATTCAGACCCAACTATATCGAAGAAACCACCGCGGACACCACGAATACTCCTACCATGAGAACATGTCATCTCCACACGCCGATATCGGTTGGGAATCAAGACTTCCGGACGGTAAGACTCCGTGGGCTGCGATGAAGATGATCTGGAAAGATCTGCTCTTCATCCATTGGAGAGTCGATCCCGAACTGCTGAAGTCGACATTGCCCGAGGGCCTCGAGGTCGACATCTTCGATGGCTCGGCCTGGATCGCACTGGTCCCGTTCACGATGGCAGGTACGGGACCGACGTTTCTTCCACCACTGCCGATCGCACGGAACTTTCATGAATGCAATGTGAGAACCTACGTGCTCAAGGACGGTGTCCCGGGAGTCTGGTTCTACAGCCTCGACGCCGCAAGCAGAATCGCGGTGTTCGGCGGACGGACTCTGTGGAATCTGAACTACGTGAATGCACGTTTTCAGGTCGAGAAGAACGACCGAACACATGACTACAGACTGACTCGCCGCGATGGAACCGGCACCCGAATCAAGTGGCGTTCGGGAGAAGCGATGCCACGGAGCGAGTTCGGTTCACTGCGTCACTTTCTGACGGAACGTTACAACCTCTATGCAGGCAAGGGCCATCGACTGTGGCGAGGCGCGGTGCACCATGAACCCTGGACGCTCCGGGAGGCGGAGCTCCTCGAACTCGAGGACGATCTCCTGGCGAATGCCGGCATCGAGACGATCGGATCCCCCATCTGCATGGCGGCTGATCCGGTGTCGGTGCGCGGATGGATGCTCAAGGAAGTCTGACAGGAACGGGACCTGATTGCGACGTGGGACGTCCGCCTCAGAGCAGGATGTCCTCGTCGGACCCGTTGAATTCGATCTCGCCATCGGGAGGCATCCCTTCCTCCGGTTCATCGATCCGCTCCTGTTCGAGGATGCGGACCGATTCGATGCGCCATCCTTCCTCGGTCCCACGCACACCCAGCTGCGCAAGGTATTCATTCGTGCGCTCATGAACGTGGCCCCAGTGGGTGACGTTTCCATCGACCTGCCAGCGATAGGTGACGTCCATGAAGATCTCGGGTTCGACCGGGTCGGGTGCGATGGAATCGACACGAACCTCGACCGGCCGGACCGCGGTGACACGGCTGACCGCACCCTGAGCCTCTTCCATGATCAGACTGGCGTAGATCGTGCGATAGAGTTCATCAAGCAGTTCCCCGCTCACACTACGATCCAGTGCATCGTAGATGTCGGTCTCGGCGACGTAATCGAATGCACGATAGATGTTCCCGTGCAGGGGCACGAAGATGGCTTCAGCCTGAGCGGTGGTGGGAAGCTGAAGGCGTTCGTTGCCCGGCGGTTGGACCTTGACCACTCCGATCGAGGAGCCCGCGTAGGCGACGATCGCCGCGCATGGCAGGATGACGAAGGCGACCAGCGATGTTCCGGCACGCCGGGAAGCGAGCAGTGGAATCGATGACACGAGACCCACGAAGCCCACGATGAGTGAAAGCAGAGGCAGAGGCCACGGGCGGCGTGGCTCCGGTGGCGCGATCGTCTCCAGTCGCTCACTGATGGCGGTCGACCCGCTTCGCCATGACCAGACGGGAGCCTCCTCGCTGAAGAAGACCGCCTCCCTGATTCCCTCGACCTGCGCTTCAGCGGCGATCGTGATGGCTTCGGGCGGTTCGACGGAGCTGAAGGGATCGACCGGATAGACGTACCACTGCAACGCGATGTCGGAGGGCTCGCTCTTCAACGGCCATTCGACGTCGAAGCGGACCTTTCTCAGACCGCGCATGCCGGTTCGCACCATCAAGGCCAGAAAGGTCGTGTCGGGGTCGTTGATCAGCAGACCATCAACGATGGGATTCACGGGAACGCCGTCGATGTCCGCGACGAGATCTTCGTCGGCCCATTTCTGAAGGGCGTCCAGCAGCGCAGGGCCCTCGGCCGGATCGATTCGATCGGGGAGTTCACGTTCGAATTCGAGCGCTTCATCGAGAAACACGATGTTCATCGTGACCTGCATCCGGAGTGCATCCTGCTCCAGGGAGAGTTTCAGGTCGACATGAGGACCGTCCACCGGATCGCGGGTGACATCGGCACCCACATGCGAAGACAGACACATGAAGAGGATCGCCAGGAGGAGACTCGACAGCGGTCTTGGAAGGGATGCGGAGGGATCTATGAGAAACAGTGCTGAACGAGGCATCGAACACTCCTGCCGATCGGGTTTTCACCGTTTGAAACAAATAGGGGAAACCGGAACGGTATTTGGCGGAAGAAGGAGGACTGTAATAGGATACCCTTTCAGAAACATACCATTCCCAAGACATGCCCATTTGGAGCCAGCCAGTGAGTCGATTCCTCAGCACCCCCATGATCCGTTGGACTCTCATCCCGGCGATCGCACTCACAGCCACCTCATGGTCTCAGGCACAGGAACGCGAAGCTCGGGAAGACGCACCACTCTCCGACATCTTCCGTTCGTCGCCGGAGGACGTCCGTGAATACCAGGAACACCTCATCATTCTGGCAAGCCCCTGGATGGGCGGCAGACTCCCCGGGACCCGCGGCGCCGAACTCGCGCGCGAGTACGTCGAAACACAGTTCAAGACCCGCGGCCTCAAGCCCGTCATGAACGTCACCGCTGACGGTGAATCGGGCTACCGACAGCCCTTCCCGCTTGGTAGTTCCTCGGATCTGGTCGAAATCGGGCTCAGCACCGGAGACTATGAATTCGATCTCGACAATGAGTTCATCATGACCGAGATGGGTTCGGATGCAGGTATCACCGCACCGCTCTCCTTCGTCGGGTACGGCATCGAGAACGGCCCAGATGAATTCTCCAGTTTCGCCGAAGACGATGATCTCACCGGCAGGATCGCCGTGCTCTTCCGTTTCGAGCCCATGGACGAAGATGGTCGCAGTCTCTGGTCGGACAGCGGATGGTCATCACGATCGACGTTCGACCGAAAGTTCAGAGCGGTCAGCAAGAGAAACCCGGCCGGCATCATTCTCGTGAACCCTCCCGGAGCGGATGATCGACGAGCAGGCTCGCTCTTCAACAGTGCCCAGAGAATGGTCGACGACGTTCCGGTCTTCATGATGACTCCGGAAGCCGCCGAACGACTCATGAACGGCGAAACCGAGGAACCAAGAAGCATCGATGAATGGCGATCGATGGCCGATTCCGGTGAAAACGGGGTCATCGACATCGAAGACGTCATGGTGACCATGATGGGTCGACGCGAGACCACCAAGCTCTACGGCGAGAACGTGCTCGGCATGATCGAAGGCCGCGGAGACATCGCGGATGAATACGTCGTCATCGGCGCGCACATCGACCACCTCGGCATGGGTGACTTCGGCAGCAACGAAGGCCCCGAGGGCAAGGGCAAGTTCCACCCCGGCGCGGATGACAACGCGTCCGGCGTCGCCGCGCTCATCATGCTGGCCGAGTCACTTCAGACTGCATATGACGAGGCACCCAAGGACATGCCCTTGCGTGACATCATCATCATCGCATTCGACGGCGAGGAGTCGGGTCTCCATGGCTCACGCTTTTACGTGAACAACCCGGCCCAGCCGCTGGAAGATCTGAATCTGATGATCAACTTCGACATGATCGGTCGCATCGAAAACGATCGCCGGCTCAGCATCTCAGGCACGGGTACCGGGGAAGGCATGAGCGACTGGGCACGCCCACTCTTCGAAGCCTCAAGCCTCGAGATCGTGGAATCGGAAGCCTCGAGCGGTGGAAGCGATCATTCCGAGTTTCTCAGCAAAGGCGTGCCGATCCTCTTCGCGATCACCCCGTTCCCTCTTCACAACGACTACCACACCTCCAGGGACACGATCGACCTGATCAACTTCGAAGGCGGCACCGAAACGGTGAAGCTCTTTCACGAACTCGCCTACAAGGCGGCCAGCAGCCCTGAGAAGATGGACTTCGCAAGCCCCCGCCGAAACAGTGGAGGCACCGTCAGAGCTCGACCACGCAACATGCCCAAGGTCCAACTCGGGATCCGATCCACCACCGACGAAGGCGAGCCGGGACTACGGATCGTGTTCGTCACCGACGAGTCGAGTGCCTCGCTCGCGGGAATCGAAGTGGGTGATCGAATGGTCCGCTGGGGGGACAGCGAGCTGCGTGATCGCAGCGTGCTGATCGAACAGCTTCGCGAGCACAAGCCCGGAGACCTCGTGAACGTCGTGGTCATCAGGGACGGTGAAGAGCAGACCCTCGAAGTGAAACTTCTTCCTCGCGGAGAGTGAGCCGAGAGCTCACTTCTCTCGTGAAGCCGGATCGGATCCACGCCTCACCGCGCGAGCTCGCGAGATGGCGCTGGATCCGAAGCGCTCGATGATGGCATCCGTCGTCTCGTCGATCGCACGGTCCCTGTCGGAACCGGCCTCCTCGAACAGGCCGACCTGGCCGCTTCGATCAAGCCCCCCCACTGTGAAACCGAGCAATCGGACCGGCTGAAAACCTTCGCGACACCATCCCTCGAAGATCGAAAGCGCGATCTCCCAGAGGGCCCTGGTTGTTTCGGTCGGCTGATCGATCGTCCGGGAGCGGGTGATCGTCTGAAAGTCGCCGAAACGAATCTTCAAGGTCACGCGGGTGGCCTTGGCTTCCGACCGACGCAGGCGCTCCGCGACCTGCTCGACCTCGCCCAGAAGAATGTCACCAAGCATGTCCCGATCCGAGATGTCCTCGGAGAAGGTCCGCTCCTGACCGATGCTCTTCGAAGTGCGTTCGGAGACCACCGGTCGATCATCGATTCCAAGCGCAAGTTCGTGAAAACGGCGGGCGGATTCACCGAACAGCGAGACCAGATGAGCAGGATCGACCGTCTGCAGATCCGCGAAGGTCTTCAGACCATGGCTTCTGAACGACTCGGCTGATTTTCGACCCACCCCCCACATTCGTTCGATCGGCAGCCCGGCAAGTCGTTCGGCGAGACCTTCGGTCTTGAAACAGACGAGCGCATCGGGTTTCTCGAGGTCGGAGGCGATCTTCGCGACGAACTTGTTGGGCGCCACCCCCACTGAGACGACGAGCCCCAGCTCGTCGAGCGTCTTGCGTCGGATCTCAGTCGCGATCGTGACCCCGTCACCAAGAAGCCGGAGGGAACCGGTCACATCGAGAAACGCTTCGTCGAGGCTGAGTGGCTGGACGAGGGGGCTCGCCTCTTCGAGGATCACCATGAAGCGACGACTCAGTTCGGCGTACCGCGCACCACGACCGGGGACCATCACCGCGTGGGGACACAGGCGGAGCGCGGTGCTGCTGGGCATCGCACTACGGCAACCGAATTCACGTGCCTCGTAACTCGCCGCGGCGACCACCCCTCGTGCACCGACCCCTCCGACGAGAACCGGTCGACCTCGCAGGGACGGATCATCCAGCTGCTCCACCGATGCGAAGAAGGCGTCGAGATCGCAGTGAAGAATGGTGCGCTCGGGTCGGGTCATCGGATCTCAGCATACGAGAGAAACCGCCTGAAACGGAAATCGACTCAGAAGCCGACCATTCGAATCACCAGCAGAACGGAGAACAACACGGTCAGCACCGCGGGTCCGGTCGACGAACGTCCCACCGCATCCTTGCGGTCACCGAGGATCATCGCGAGAGTCCAGCAGAGAAACAGAAGCGTCGGTGTGTCGAAGTATCTCTGAAAGCTCTGAGCGTTCGCCATCTGAGCCACCGTCGATGCCGCAAGTGCGCACAAGAGGATCGCCCAGCGTCTGCCTTCGCCCGCCGACGCGATCGCGATTCCGAAGCATGCCAGAGAGGCCGCCCCGAACCCGGCAAGCAAGGCGAGTGGAATCGAGCGATCTCCGACGACCCAGAGACCGGACACTGTCCACAGCGGACCACCGGTGCGACCGGATGGGATGTCGGGCGCGCTCACCGGGATGAGTCCGAACAGGATGCCTGCGAGCGCGGCGACCACGAGGATCATCACCTTCCCGCGAAGCAGGGACCATGGCTCGGGGAGGACGACCAGAAAGAAGGGTGCGTAGAGCCCGAACAACCCGAGCGCGTATCCGGGCACGATCCAGTTGATGCCACTGGACACATGGAAGACCTGGAAATGCGGCGGTACCAGCCCACCCCAGAGACTCACGAGGGTGACGAGGATTGCCAGCGATGGCAGTGTCACGGCGGCAAGCGCGAGGCACCCCTTGAAGGTGTGCGAGGAACGCTCCCGACCGAGATCGAGGAGGCCGGCGAAAAGCACGGGGCCGGCCAGCCAGATGAAATTCTGACGGGTTGCCACCGCGACCAGCATCGAGATGGCTGCGACCAGAAGGATCCTGGGAGATCGATTCGAAGCGAGAACGCACGCGAGACAGAGCGATGCAGCCATCCATGCGAAGTCATCCGTGTGAACATGGCTCGCACTGGCGATGACGTAGATCGATGCCGCCAGAGGCATGGTGAGAAACGCCGCGGCGCGTGGATGGGTGAGACGCCCCGCGGCACCGGAGACGACCACGATCAACGCGATGCCGAAGAAGACCGAGAGGACACGGAGAGTCTGAAGATCATTGCCGAACACTGCACCGAGACCCACCATGACGAGGTGGTAGAGCGGTCCGGTCGCGGTGGAATAATCGCTCAGATCCGGCGCCGGCCACTGCATCTCGAATTGCCGGACCGCCTGGATGTGGAACAGATTCTGATCGTAGGCATGTGATGCGACCAGATGGTCGCCGAGAAGGATTCCAGCAACGAGGATCAAGAGAATGAGAACCGGTGCCCACGCTGAACGCACCAGGAGTTGGAAAGCGGTCATGTCGACGCTCCAAGTCGCTCCCAGGCCGCCAGATGATCGGCTGCGATCGCATCCACTCGACAGCGCTCCGCCTGCGCCATCGTGGCGGTGCGCAGACGTGCCCGCAGCTGGGGATCCCGGATGAGTTCGATGAGTGCGTCCGCGAGCCGACGAGCGACCCCATCGCCTTCACGGGTGAAGACCATGCCGGTATCGCGATTTCTGACGTAGCCGGAGAACTGTGGAAGATCACTCACCACCGGAACCGCGCCACAGGCCATCGCTTCAAGCGGTGCGACGGGTGAAGCCTCTCCGAAGAACGCCATCGATGGATAGCAATGAATGTCGCAGTCCTGCAGACGCTCCACCAACGCGGCCTGACCTACGATCCTGCCCTCGAATCGGAGCTCGAGTCCATCCGCCCGACCTTTGAGATCGGCGAGGAACGCATCACCCCCACCACCCTGACCGACTTCGTGCGGACCGATGATCGAGGTCTTCAGAGGAATTCCTTCATCGTGGATGATCCGGCAGGCATCGACCAGGACATCCAGGCCCTTCTCCGGATGCACTCGGCCGTGGAAGACGAGGTTGAGAACATCACCGGGGGTTCGCTCGGGGCCGGGCCGGAAGACCGTGGTGTCGACGGGATTCGGCATGACATCGATGCGATCGGCGAGTCGTGGTGCCTGGTCCTTGACCGCATCGCCGATCGCACTGGAAACGGTGCTGATCCGATCGACGTGGTTGTAAAGGAACATCTGTCGCTTGGGGAATCTCTGAAGATGAAAATCCAGCAGGCCCAGACGCGCCCGCCCTCGAACCATTCGGGGCAGCCAGAAGCAGTTGAACACGGTCACATCCGCGTCGGGAAGACGTGAACGAATCGCCCGCGAGTACCGGTAGTCGTACCAGAGGTCGGACCATGTGGAACCGGAGCGATCGAAACCCGAGAGCCTGAGATACCTGACTCCGTCCAGCACCGACTCCTCGGGAAGATCACCCCACGAAGGACAGAGCACGGTCACATCATGACCGGAGGCGGCGAAACTTCGACTGAGGTCGGCCCAGACCTTTTCTATCGCGCCCGCAGGTGCAGGAGGCATGGAGAGAAAGGCGCCGATGACGACGGTGATGCGCATGGTGGATCCGAAGAAGCGGGAGTAAGAAGTCTTCATCTCCTATCGGCTTGGGAAGGGCGATCACTTCCCGTTGGATCGCTCTTTCTCGTCCTTTGGGGCGAAGCGAACGAACACCGAAGACGGCTCGGGAGCCGATTCAAGCAGTCCCATCCCCACCAGAGCCTCCCCCATCGCTCTCCAGCGACCCTCATCCATGTATCCAAGCCCATGCTTCCTGGTCGTTGGATCAAGGATCAGACGCTTCTGGCGTTCGGCTGACAGCGCCATCGCCTCATCGGTCATGGCCGGATTCAAGGTCGACATGCGGCGGTTCGCTACCGCGGGGTCCTCCAGATAGCGGTTCCAACCCGCTTCGAATGCTCCGACCATGGCCTGACAGACCTCGGGGTTCGACTCGAGAAATGCGCGTCTGGTCACGAGGACGGTGTCGTAGGGATCGTAGGACCCGCCATCGTCGGGCAGAATTCTCGTGGAGAATCCCTCCAGCTCGAGGGACACGGGCTCGGCGGTGATGAAACACTGACTTGCCGACTGACGACCGGCTCGAAATGCCGGTGCGTTGTAGGCGACGAATTTCGCGCCATCGGACACCTTGTAGCGTTCGTCGATCGACTTGAAGAATGCCAACGAGGTGTCGATGCCCACCACGGCCTCCGGATCCGCCCAGAGTTCGGCCAGAGTCGAATACGGCGAATCAGCGGGGACCATCACACCGTGAGGGCCATGTTGGTAGACCGCGAACAAGGCGACCAGGGTTCCGCCTTGCGCATTCAGCTGGAGAACCTGCGAACCGCCGACGATGCCGAAATCAACACGCCCCGCCGCGACCATCTGGGGAGATGACACACCGTCGGAACCGGAGATGATCTCGACGGAGAGGCCCTCCCGGTCGAAGTCACCATCAAGTTCCGCTTGATAGATGCCTCCGAACTGGGGCTCGGGAACCCAGTTCAGCTGAAGCTTGACCCCGGTCTTCGAATTCCCGCCGGCCTTGGAATCGCTTCTGGAATCACACCCGGAGAGAGCGATCAGAAGAACGATGGAGAAGATCTTCACGAGGAAATGCATGACGACACCCTTGAATGCGCAGGACTCAGGAACGTTCACCCGAGTGCCAGCTGTGCAGAAGGAACCAACCGAGAAGGTTCACGAGTCCGAAGAGAGAGAATCCGACCAGAGAGGCGATCAGCACGGACGCGAACATGAGGTCGGTCTGAAAGGTTCTGACGGATGCGATGATGATCGAGCCGAGCGGAGCGGAGTCCCCGGTGTAGCCACTGACGAATTCGGCGGTGATGGCTCCGATGACCGAAAGCCCGGCGGCAACCCGCAAACCGGTGATGATTGCCGGTGTGGCCGAGGGAAGCTCCAGCTTCCACCAGGTCACAAGACGCCCGGCCCGATGGAAACGGAACAATTGACGAAGTTCGTGGTCGGTGCCGCGGATGCCACCAAGCGTGTTTGCGATGACGGGAAAGATCGCGACCACCACGGTGGCGGTCACGGTCGAGCCGAAACCGAATCCGAACCAGATCACGAAAAGAGGTGCGATCGCCACGAGAGGGACCATCTGCAGAAGAAGGGTCGGTGGATAGAACCCCCGTTCGAGCCAACGCGACAGTCCCAGAAGACTTCCCACAACCACGCCGACCACGGAAGCGATCAGAAACCCGGCCAGCGTCGAAAGACCCGTCGCCAATGTCGCCTGGAGCAACCGGTCCGAGTTGTCGATGATCGCCTCCACCACCGAACCTGGAGATGGCAGCAGATACGGCTCCACCCCGAAGACCACGACCACGAGCTCCCAGATTCCAACGAAGACCAGGGCGACCAGAAGCGGAGGAAGCACCCTCTGAAGCAGGAACGTCATGACGGCACCTCGCTTCGAAGCTCACGCTGGATGCGACGCACCTGTTCGTTGAAGACCTGACTCGTACGGGTCTCGGAATCACGCTTTCCAAAGTCGACTTCGAGAATCGTTCGAAGGCGTCCAGGATCGGAGTCCATCACGACGATTCGCGAGGCCATGTAGGCCGCCTGGCGGATGGAGTGGGTGACCAGAACGGTAGTCATGCCTTCGTGCCTCGAGAGTTCGATGACGTCGTCCTCGAGTTGCTCGCGAGTCAACTCGTCGAGAGCCCCGAATGGTTCGTCAAGCAGAAGAAGGCGAGGACGCATCACGAGTGCGCGCGCGATCGAGACGCGCATGCGCATGCCTCCCGACAATGTGTGCGGGAGGCTCTCATGAAAAGCCTGGAGGCCGACCTTTTCCAGCGACTCGGCCACGCGACGTGAGCGCTCAGGATCCATGACGCCGGCAAGCTCCAGAGGAAGACCGACATTGGAGGCGACGTTTCTCCACGGCAGAAGGCGGGGATCCTGAAAGCAGCAGGCCACATCATGTGCCTGGGACGCTTCGCCCCCATCGATGCGTATCGAACCGAGTGTGGGCTCGAGAATTCCCGCCATCAGCTGAAGCAGGGTCGTCTTGCCGCAACCACTCGGCCCGATCAGAGCGACGAACTCCCCGGCATCGATTTGCAGATCGATGTCTTCAACGGCGAGAAAACCTCCACCAAAGTGCTTGGAAACACCGGCAAGCGAGATCATCGCAACGGAGTGAAGTGATGCATCGGACTCACGGGACATGACTGCACAGTCTATCGCAGGAACGGCGACGAGACGCATCATCCCTTCTGGTACAACAAGATCATCCCTGAAAGACACTGGAGTTCCGATGCCTCGAAAATACGTTTGCACGTTCATGACCTGTTCACTCGGCACACTCCTGCTGGCATGCACCGCAGGAAGCGAGCACGCCGACGATGAGAAGCCATGGGCCGTTCATGACATGGCCCGCCCCCAACCGGAGGTGGTCGTACCAGGTACCCCATCTTTGGGGAAGATTCAGGGAAACGCACCCAGCGACGCCATCGTCCTGTTCGACGGAAGGGATCTCGATGCCTGGACCGATGGCAAGGATGGCGAAGCGCCTTGGAAGATCGTCGATGGCGCGATCGTGGTGACACCTGGAAGCGGTGACATGATGACGCGGCAGACCTTCGGCGACGTCCAATACCACATGGAGTGGATGGTGCCTGCGAACCGGAGAACCAGGGGCCAGAAAGGCGGCAACAGCGGACTGTTCCTGATGGATCGATATGAAATTCAGATCCTCGACAGCCACGAAAACAAGACATATCCGGATGGCATGGCGGGCAGCTTCTACGGACAGCACCCACCCACAGTCAACCCGACGAACCCCAAGGGGACATGGAACGTCTATGACGTGATCTTCCGAGCGCCGAAGTGGGACACCTCCGGAAACATGATTTCGCCTGCTCGAGCCACGGTTCTCTTCAATGGCGTGCTGGTTCAAGACAGCCAAGCCTTCGAGGGGCCCACGGAATCTTGGAAAAAAAACACGCCGCACGGAAAGGCCGTGATCCGACTTCAGGATCACCAGGATCCGATCCACTTTCGAAACATCTGGGTTCGAGAATTGCCAGGGAGTGCGGATTAACTGCTTTTTATTTACCTTAAGATGCTGAAATGAATGAACTTAGTCTCTTCGAGGACGTACTCACTTGAGAGCTCGGCCGACTAGACTTCCTCCAAAGGATGCAGATAGTGCATTTTAACAACATATCGCTGCGTTTTCTCGTCTTTTAGGTGATTTTAGGCTCCATTTCCGGCATGGATGAGGCCCTGCTGCTGTGAGCCACCGCTGAGATCATTTCAATCCTGATGCAGGTCGCTCACTCAATGTCCCCAAAGAACCCATCGAAGCTTGAATTCAGTCCTATAAGAAACGACTCCTATCGACCTCAACGGAAACAAACTGCGATATAAATGACAGCTGAACGGGCCGCATCGGCCCTCGCCCATACATGGAGAAGATCTGGGATGCCT
>MDTG01408984.1_pt1 | contig 18358 bp, 16 predicted proteins | sample 811421 | NCBI WGS metagenome assembly MDTG01 (sample SAMN05326645, study PRJNA326480) | marine metagenome | isolation source: seawater | place: Pacific Ocean: South East | collected 2011 | reverse complement strand
TGTCTTTGCATCCACGTAATCATAAAATATAATCCTCTTAAAAATTTTAGTTATATTACTAAAGATTTGCTTGAATATTAGTTAAAGATCTATTAGTTTATTTTTAATTTGTGGCTTAGATAATAAATCATTAATAACAGATTCTCTAATTGTAATTTCTAATTTTTTACAAGCACTAATAAAAGCCTCTTCTTCCCCTACTATAAAACACATTCTTTTAGCTCTTGTAATTGCAGTATAAAGTAACTTTGTATTATGCATAATGTAATGTGAAAAGCTCATTGGAATTAAAGCATTTTCATACTCCATTCCTTGTGTTTTATGAATAGTTAAACAGTAAGCTAATGAAAGTAATGATGCAACAGTATCAAAGTCATAAAAGACTACCATATCATCATTTGGATATAACACAATACATTTATTTTCATCAAAATCTAACTTAATTATTAATCCTAATTGTCCATTAAATACTCTTTTTTCAATAAAATCACTTGAACCACTTTTATACATACTCATAGTTTGTGAACGCATATTTTCATTTTTGATATGTATTACTTTATCAGTGATTTTATACTCATAAAGCTTAGTAGAATATGCTTTTCCTTTTGTATGATTAAAAAGTTTTTGAAGTTGCATATTTAAGTTTTCAACTCCTAATAATCCACCTTTCATTGGTGTGATTACTTGAAATAAAGTTAAGGCTTTATTTATTTTTTTACCTTTTATTAAATCAAAATAGTTTTGAATATAAGTTGCAGAAATATTTAATATATTATTTAAAATATATTCTGAATTTTCACCTCTAATGTCAGCAAATTCATTTGAAGAATTAGAGTTTTTTTGTGAGTAATAATTTGCAATTGAAACATTTACAAACTTGAAATCTTCATAATCTTCATCATATTTAGGAACCTCACCTTTTCTTATATCATTTGCAATAACTGCTATTGCTTGATTTTCATTTTGACGATATATTTTTGTTAATTTACAAATAGGAGCTAAATCATATTTTATAGAATCAGCTAAAATATTTCCTGCTCCAATTGCAGGTAATTGTCCATCATCACCAACAATTATAAAGACAGTATCATCATCAATTTTTGAAATAATTTGATAAAAAGTTACTGAGTTAACCATTGAGGCTTCATCAAGTAAAATTACTTTATAAGGGAAAAAATCTTTTTCTTTGTGTTTTACTAATAAAGATTGAATTGTTGCAGATGCATAACCTGTAGTATCAGAAATTCTCTGAGAAGCTATTCCACTTAAGGCAATAGTAATAATATCATCATAAGAGACAACCTCTTCAAGTAACTGTAAAATTGCTTTACTTGATGTTGATTTACCAGTTCCTGCGTAACCTATTAAAAAAAGTGTATTATGCCCCTTATTTATTAGCTCAACTGCTTTCTTTTGCTCGCTACTTAATTCAAAGCCTAAGGTTAATTGCTTTTTAACTAAATAATCATCAAAAGAAGCAATAATTTTACGATTAAGTTCTCCTTCTCTTCTTTGAAAAAACTCTAAAATTCTTTTTTCTGCATAATATAATATTGAAGGTGCATAACGATTCTCTTTTGTTACAAAAATCTCTTCTTCAACTAGCATTTTTGTAAGTGATTCTTCATATAAATCATTTTTGTCACTAAATCTTAAAGAATCATCTAAAAGTTTATATAAATGAAATTTATCAATAGAAGAGTTACCATTGTTATCACAATATTCTCTTAAAGTATAATTTAAACAAGCCATTATTCTAAATTCTGAATATGGGTCAATTCCTAAAGCTTTTGCAATTTCATCTGCACGTTTAAAACCTATTCCTTTTATATTAATTAAAAGATATGGATTCTTTTTGATTTTTTCTATTAAGTTATCTACTTCACCTAAACTTGAATATATTCGCGTGATTAAATTTGAAGTTACACCAAATTTTGCTAGAAAAGAGCCAAGTTCTCTTAAGTGTTTAAATTTTTGCCAAGAAGAAACAATCATATTAAGTTTCTTCTCTTTTATACCTTTAAATTTTAATAACTCTTCTGGCTTTTCATTTAGTATTTTTACTAACTCTTCTTCAGAATATTTATCAACTAATTCTTTTGCAAACTTTTTACCAACACCTTTTACAATTTTTGTTAAAAAAAAGAATATTTCTGCTTCTTTAAGCTCTAAAGTATCAAATTCAAATTGAACTCCATATTTTTTATGAGTAGTCCAGTTTCCTTTTAAAACAACTTCTTCTCCAACAATTTTTTCAATATCTGTATCAAAATATGCACCACAGATTTTTTGATTATTTTCTAAAACTGCAATTATATACTTAGTCTCTTCATTTGTATAAAGTACTTTTTTTATAACTCCTGAGAGTTTGAAGGTTTTATATTCTTCTTCTTTGGCCATTAGTATTCATCATTAAATTTATTATTTTTATGTTTGTCTTTACTATAAGATTGATTATTCTTTTGTTTTTGTAAAAGGTTTGCATCTTTTAATAAAATAGCTCTTTCATTCTCAAAAGTTTTTGAGTGTTCATTTACAAACATCATTGTTTTCTCAATAAAGTTTTTTATATCAGTCATGTAAGAAGAGTATAGTTCCATTTCTTCAGCTTTTTTAAAATCTTCATAGTTTTTTATTGTTCTAATTTTAAATTTTTCATGGTCAAAATTCTCTAATTTCAATAAAGACACTGTTCTAGTAAAGAATTTTTCTGAAACTCTTATATATCTGATTCTTAGCTGTTTTACATGTATTTCTTTAATAATAACTCCATATTTTCGATTGGTCTTGCAATTACTGCTTCATTGCCTTTTATGATTATAGGTCGCTCTATTAATATTGGATTTTCAGCCATTGCATCAATGAGTCTGTTTTCATCATTTTCTTCTTTTAAATTCAAATCTTTATAAACAGCTTCACTTTTACGTAAAAGATCTTTTGCATTTATACTTAACAATTCCAATATATTTGTGATTTCTTCTTGTGTAGGTTTAGATTCTAAGTATTTATAAACCTTTGAATCAATATTTTTTTCTTCTAATAAATTTAACGCATTTCTAGATTTTGAACATCTTGGGTTATGCCAAATTACTATTTCTTCCATATGTATAAACCTTTTTTATTATAATTATAGAGATTATAGCTAAAAGTTTTTTATACTATATGAAATTATTGCATTTTGTAATATTTATAGGGTTTAAAACTTTGTATTTATTCCTACAAAAGGACCAGTAAACTCTAGTTTTTCTTCATTTTGTTCAAGTTGAACTGTTCTATTTTTATATCCTATAACTAAAGATTCATCACTGCTTGAAGATGGTTTAATATTTACATTAAAGAAATATTCATAAGCATAATCAATATTATCATTCTTACCAACAGATGCACCATATTCGAAGTCCATAAGTTCTGAAGTATTTTTGAAATCAATTTCTAAAGAAGGAAAAGTTTCTTTTTTCTCATTAGCACTTGCATCTACAACTAAATGATTTGCCCCAACACCAATATTTGCATTTTTATACTTATGCTTATAAGCTAATTTATACCAAGTTGTTTCTACGTTCGTTGAACTAAAGTCATTTTCACTTTTAAAATAACTAGCCTCAATTTTATGATCTCCAAAAGATACAGATCCACTTGGTTCTATTGAATTTGATTTATTAGAATCACTTGTAATAGAACTTGAGTAATCAGCAGTAAGTGGAGAGTATGTTAATCTTGCAGAGTATAAGATATCTTGTTTATATCTTGTTTTTTTAAGCGTTTTTTCTTTTTGTTTTTTTTCTATTACCTTAGTTTCTGTAAGCTCTGTAGCTTTTTTAGATTCTTGTTCTATAGGTTTTCTAATTTCTATTTTTCTAGTTATATTTGTTACTGTTGGTTTTTTATAGTTTCTTATTGGAACTTTTTTTATTTGCCTAACTTCATCAATTCTTTCACTGTTATTTATCTCAGCTTTTTTAAAATTGTACTCTATTTGCTCGTTTTGGGAAAACTTAGAAAAAGGTATATAATCTGAGCTAGCATATAAAGCAGCACCAATTGATAACAATAAAAAACTTCTAATCATAATAATAACTCCATAATAAAAAATCAAATTATTTTAACATAAAGAGCAAAAGAAAGATATTAAATCAAAACTTTTGCTTTCTTCTATCTTATCTAACTTGAAATTTATAAATATAATCAAGAGTTAATAAATCATTTGAACTTTCAATTCCTACAGTATTTGGAAGACTTAAATCATAACCTGTTTCATATGACCTAACTCTATTACCTCTAATTTTTGTGTATTTTGTATAATCATAAGAAAGAGATAATATTTGATTCTTAGTAATAAAGTAATCTGCTTTTGCTCCTAAAGAGAACATTGATGTTTTATCAAAAGATGTATAGTCTGTAAAAGCAGGCACTCTTAAATGATGAGTATCTGTAAACTCTACATTCATTAAAGGTGTATATTTTGTATTAAAAAGAAAGTTGATGTTTTTATAGTTTTTCTCTAATTCAACACCTAAGTAAAGACCTTTATACTCTTGATTATATGTAATTCCTAAGCCTGAAATATTTCCTTCTAAATCTCTAAAGCCACTTGAAGAAGAATAAACATATGAACCATCATAAGCTTTAAAAAGTTGTTTTTCCCATTTATATCCAATACTTGTATTTAATTTAGTACTACTATTTAGATAATGACTTCTACTAATCCCTAAGTCTAAGATTTTAATATCTTTTACTTGTGTATTTTCATGATGTGACCAATGGGTCCATGTATCAGGTGTAGAATCTTCTAGCCAATCATAATCATCCATAAGAGCATCACCATCTTTTATATTTGTTTTATAATTAGCATAAAATGCAACTTCATCTGTTTTATACTTTAGTCCTAAACCAAATAATTTTACATTATCTGCATTCCAAGTTAATTGACTTATTTTACGTCCATCACCTAAATTGTATATATATTGTTCTGATTTTGAATTAAAGTTTGATAAGGATGTACTTATCTCAAGTGTATTTTTTAATATTGAGTTATTAATATAAGTATAATTTGTCTTTTGTTTTTTAAAATTTGTATACTTTTTCTGTTTTGTTTTTTGCTGCACTTTTGTAAAGCTGTTTTCTACATTTTTGTTTTGAGAAAACTTAGAAAAAGGTATATAGTCTGAATTAGCAAATAAAGCAGTACTAATACATAATAAGAAAAAACTTTTAATCATAATAACTCCATAAAAAATAATAAATTAAAACTTTGGCAATATTTGGTCAAAAAGTTCTAAGCCCAACATACTTGAATCTAAATGAACTTGTCCCATTTTTAAACTTTTATTATTTAAAATTATTGGAGAAAAGGTATTTAAAGAGTTTTCACTATTTGTTCCTTGCAGAACAAATACATAATAAATAGAGATATCATCCATATTTGTAATTTCTAATTTATTCATAAATTCATCAGGTAAGGTAAAAGATATATTCTTTAAAGCACCAAAGCTCATAAGTCTTATCTCTTTTTGCTCTTCTATTGTAGTGATTGTAGAAAAGAAGTCATCAACTTTTTTAAAAATAAACTCTTTTTCATCTTTAAAACCATCAAGAGGTACAGCAACTTCAAACTTCATCTATTTGCCTTAGAATAATTTTGTTATTACATTGTATAAAAATAATTCTTAATATTCTAATAATAAATTTATGAATTATTAATTTTATTAACTTAGTCTTTTATGATATACTTCTTCTATGTTAGTTGCCCAGAATCCATTATTAAATATACTTTTACCAAAAGAGAATAAAGCTCTTAAAACTGTACTTAAAGAAGCTGATACAAAAACACTTCAACAAATGGTACAAAAAGAATCAGCCTCACCTGCTCAGGTATTAAAAAATCTATTTGACCAAGTAAAAGGTGACTCAAAAGCAAACTCAACAATTGAAAATATGCTTAAAAACTCTTCTTTATTTAAAGACTTAGGCTCTTTTTCTAAAGCTACAACTACACTTTTAAATCAAATTGATTCAAATAGCAGTCTTGCAAAATTCAAGCCATTATTAGAAAACTTTTTAAAAGATATTAAAAATTTAGATGCAAATAGTTTAAAAGAACAATTAGGAAAATCAGGAGTATTTCTTGAATCAAAAATTTCTCAAAATGCACAAAAAGGATTAGGTAGCGGTGTAGATAAAATATTAAGTCAAATACAAAATATTATAAAAGATATAAATTCACCACAAACAAAACAAATAAATGATTTAATTACAAAACTAACAACACCAAATAATCAAACAACAAATACAAATCAATTATCAAATATGAAAAGTTTAGTTTCATTATTACAAAACTTAAGTACTTCAATAGCAGATAAAGGAACACAAAATTTATCAAACTTAACAAATCAATTAAGCTCTTTGATTAACAAAGGTTCTTTAGTAGAATCTAAAATGCAAACATCTCAAAATAGCCAATTAATAGAGAATAAAAACACACTAAATAGTCAAACAAAAGAGCTATTATCACAAATTAAAAATGAAGTACTAAGTAACAATCCTCAAAATCAAACTAAAAATCTTTTATCACAAATAGATTCTTTAATTAAAACAAATGATTTATTTACAAAAAGTGATAAATTAATTGAGCCAAAAGCACTATTAAATCAACTTATAAATTCAAATGAAATAAAAAATGCTTCTAATATAAACAGTAATATTTCATCTTTAGTTTTAAACCTAAAAAATATTTCTAGTGAAATAACAAACTTAGAACAAAAAGTATTAAATTCACAAACAATAGTAAATGATAAAGTATCACTAATAGATAATTTAAAGCAAAACTTAGGACAATTAAAAACAGAATTATCTAATATGAACAATATTGATAGTAAATCTTTAAATCAAATGATTTCAAAACTTGAAAATATCCAAACTCTTTTTTCAAAAATAGAAAATCCAATTTCTAATTTACAAACAAATATTTCAAGTAATTTAAATAATATAAGTACCTTTACAAATAATTTTGCATCAAATTTATCTACATTACTATTATCTTTAAAAGAAGATATAACAAATTTATCTACTAATCAAAACAACTCTAATACTCAAAATAGTTTACTAAAAGTTGTTGATAAAATCGAAAATATACTTAGAGAAAATATTACAAATACAAACTTAGGACAAAATCTTACAAGAAATGAGACAAACCCCATATCAAATGATATGAAATCAGTTCTATTACAAATGCAAGATGATTTAGCTTCTAAACTTGATCCAAAATCACAAGAGATATTTAAGCAAGTAGATAAGATGTTAACACAAATAGATTATCATCAACTTCTATCTCATTCTGGAAATTCTAATAATGTTTATGTTCCTTTTTTATGGGATATGCTAGAAGATGGAACAATAAGCATGAAAAAAACTGAAGAAGAAAAGTTTTACTGTCAGATTAATTTAACACTAAAAGATTTTGGAAAAGTTGATTTAATGATGGCTTTATATGATAAAAATAAGATTGATTTAACTATTCATGCTCAAAGAGAACATTTTAAAGTAGCAGTAAGAGACAATCTTATAAATCTAAAAAAAGCTCTTAATGATGTAGATTTAATACCTGTAAATATAAAACTTCTTGATTTAAAAGAAGATAATGAAAAAAGAAATATAGAGAAAAAAACTGATGCCTTTGTAAATCCTTACAATAATCAAAATAGTACAAGTGTTGATATAAGAGTTTAAAATGGAAGAAAAAAATATAAAACAAAACCAAAGTACTCCTGCTAAAGCTGTTGCTTTAAAATATGATATTGAAAAAGACAATGCACCTAGTATTCTTGCAAAAGGAAAAGGTGAAACGGCCTCAAATATTATTAAACTTGCAAATGAACATGATATTCCAATTAAAAAAGATGAAGATTTAGTTGAGCTTTTATCTCAAATTGATATAGATAAAGAAATACCTGGAAGTATGTATAAAGCAGTTGCTGAAGTATTCTCTTTTATTTATGATTTATCTAATAAAAATAAAAAGTAATTTGATATAGGTATAAGACTCTTTATAATATAATCGCGATAAATTAAAAAGAAGTATTATATTTTATGACTCGAAACAATTTAGATAATCCTATTTTTCTATTTACCTTATTACTAGTAATAATTACTATAAATACGATATCTTCAATACATTTTTTATTGATTATGATTGCTGGAGTTACTTTTATTTCATTTTATGTATGTCTTAAAAGAAAATATCTTTATTCACTTTTTTTTATAGTTTTAACATTTATTTTTATAGAAATAAACTCAGGGTTAAGACCTTTATCTTTAACCTTATTATCATTATTTATTTATATTTTTATTATTCCAAATATCGATAGAATGATGTCCTTTAGTAAATTAAATGAATATATTTATATTTTAATTTTTTACCTTGGTGTATTTTTTATTTGGGTTATGACAATTGGAATGTCTGATAGTTTTATTGCTATAATATTTGTAAATATTATTATTGATTTATTATTTTTTGGAGTATTTATTTGATAAACAGACTAAATATTATATTTTTATTTATTATTATTATTATGATTACTCTACTTTCAAGAGTATATTTTTTAAGTATAAAATCAAATACTTACTATGAAGAACTATCAAAAAGAAACTATATTAGTAGAGTACAAAAAATTCCTGTTAGAGGAGTTATTGAAGATAGACATGGAAAAAAATTAGCTGTAAATCAAATGGGATTTTCAATTCTTATCAAGCCACACTTAAACTCTAAAAAAAATAAACAAAAACTAGAAGATGCACTTGATTTAATAGTTGAACACTTTCCAGATATTGAAAAGAAAAAACTTCTAAAAACATATAACAGAAAAAACTCAGCTTATAATCACGATTTTGTAAAAGTTGTGGAGTATATTCCTTATCAAGATTTTTTTCCTAAATATACTCTATTTTCATCAAAAGATTCAATGAAAATTGAATCAGCTGTAAAAAGATTTTATCCATATAGAAAAGCAGCTTCACATGTTATTGGTTATGTAGGAAAAGCTTCAAGATTAGATATTTTGAAAAATGAACTTTCAGCTCATAATGGAATTATTGGTAAAAATGGTTTAGAAAAGTTTTATAATGACAAGCTTCAAGGGCAAATTGGATACAAAGATATTAAAGTAAATGCATTAAATAAAGAAATTGCAATAATTGATGAAAAAGAACCCTCAATTGACAATAGTATTAAAATATCATTAGATATTGAACTTCAAAAATATATTCAAAAGATTTTTGGAAAAAGAAGTGGTGCAATTATTGTAATGGATGCAAATAATGGTGAAATATTATCTGCAACTTCTATGCCTGAGTTTGATAATAATATTTTTGCTTCTGGAATCTCGGTTAAAGAGTGGAATATTATGAGAAATGACCTTAATCATCCTTTTACAAATAAACTAATTAATGGGTTATATCCTCCAGGTTCTATTATTAAAATGGGAGTTGCCTTATCCTTTTTAGAGAATGGGATAGAAGATAATTATACTATTAATTGTTCTGGTTCTATTAGAATAGGAAATAGAAACTTTAGATGTTGGAAAAGATTTGGACATGGAAAAGTAGATTTTAGAAAAGCTATTAGAGAAAGTTGTGATGATTTCTTTTATAAAGGTAGTCTTAGAATTGGAATTAATAAAATATCTCAAACATTAGATAAATTTGGCTTTGGTAGACAAACAGGTGTTGATCAAGTAAATGAGTTTTTTGGTGTAAATCCAAATAAATTATGGAAAGAAAAAAAGTTTAAACAACCTTGGTATGTAGGTGAGACAGTTATTACATCTATTGGACAAGGGAATATGCTAGTAACTCCTATGCAAATGGCAAGATATACTGCTTTTATTGCTACAGGAAAACTTCCTAAACCACATTTCTATAAAGCAAATTATGAAGAACCAGAAGATTTAAAAATGCCTGAAGCACAATTAAATACCTTAAGACGTGGAATGTATGATGTAATTCATCATCCTAAAGGAACAGCTACTAAATATGTTAAAACTAAAATAGCAATAGCAGGGAAAACAGGAACAGCACAAGTTGTTAGTATTCCTCAATCAGAAAAAGTAAGAATGAAAGAGAGTGAACTTAAATACTTTCAAAGATCTCATGCATGGCTTACTACTTATGGACCTTATAAAAACCCTAAATATGTTGTAAATGTATTAGTAGAACATGGAGGACATGGTGGTTCAGCAGCAGGTGAAGTTGTAAGTAAAATATACGATAAGCTTTATGAGATGGGATATATAAAAAGTAGAAACTAACTATTTTTTTGATATTATGATTTTAATTATTACATAGGAATTTTTTTGAAACTTTTATTAACACTATTACTTTTTACTGTATACACTTTTGCTGCTGATACAGCTCCTATTGTAAACCTTTCTGTTGCAGCGCTTGATGACCCAGCACAGTTTGTAAAAACAATCAATATTGCAATTATTTTAACACTATTTGTACTAGCTCCAACGCTAATTTTAATGGTTACATCATTTACAAGAATTGTAATCGTTTTTTCACTTTTAAGACAAGCTATGGGACTACAGCAAACACCTCCCACACAAATAGTAATCTCTCTTGCATTAATATTAACTATTTTTATTATGGAACCTTATGCAAAAAAATCATGGGAAGATGGTATTGAACCATATATGGATAAAAAAATTGGTTATGAATTAGCATTTGAAAGGGGTATTAAACCTTTTAAAGAGTTTATGATAAAAAATACAAGAGAATCTGATATCGCCCTATTTTACCGTATAAAAAAAGAACCAAACCCTAAAAATATAGATGATGTTCCTTTAACATTATTAATGCCTGCATTTATAGTAAGTGAACTTAGAACTGCCTTTGAGATAGGGTTTTTAATTTTCTTACCATTTTTAGTTATTGATATTATTGTAGCCTCTATTCTTATGTCCTTAGGTATGATGATGTTACCACCTGTAATGATATCCTTACCTATTAAAATCATCTTCTTTATTGTAATAGATGGTTGGCAATTAATTATTGGAAATCTCGCCCAGTCCTTTAAGTGATGGGCTAAAAAACACTCTTTTACTAAAGTAAAGAATCAATCTTAACTTTATAATCTAAATCTTTTCCAGCTAGAGGATGATTAAAATCAACAGTAACTTGTGTTTCATTTATCTCTTTTACAATAATTTGAGTAAGTTCACCATCATCATCTTCACCTTGAATTTGCATTCCAACTTTTAGATTTTCTATATTCGCGAACTCTTCTATAGGTAATACTTGAATAGCAGAAGGATCATACTCACCATAAGCTTCAGCAGCAGGAACTCTAATACTTGCAGCTTCACCTACGTTCATATTTATTATTCTTTTTTCAAGTCCAGCAATTACTTGCCCTACTCCAAATGAAAACTCAAAAGGTTTATTGCTTCTACTTCCATCTACTAATTCACCATCAACTCTAACTTCAAACATAATTTTAACTGTTTGATTTATTTCAATAGGCATTAATTGCCTCCTAATTTTAATTTACGAACTATATAATGTTTAAGATAAAATATCAACTAAAATAACTTTACTTCTCTTCTAAGGGTAAAACTATTTTAAATTCTGCTCCACTTAAGATTTTTCCATTGTTTTCAAACTCAATATTACTTACAAATATTTGTCCATTAAACTGTTTTGTTATAATTTGGTTTGTCATATAAAGACCTATACCTGTTCCAACTGATGAGTGTTTAGTTGTAAAGTATGGCTCAAATATCTTATCGATTATATTTAAAGGTATTCCATATCCTGTATCTTTTATTAAGATTTCTAATTTTTCATTAACTACTTTTGTTTCAACAAATAAAAATCTATCATCACTATTTTCTATATTATCAACCATTGCATCTTTTGCATTATTATAAATATTAATCAAAGCTTGAATAAAAAGATTTTCATTTAATACTAGAGTTAAGTCTTCAATTTCTGTTTCATATTTAATATAATTATTATGCAAACTATCTTTTGTTAGTTGCTCTAACTTACTAAAAGCATCTTTTAAAGTAAACTCTTGAATATCATTTGTATCACCTTTAAAAAAGTTTCTAAAATCATCTATAGTTTTTGATAAATATTGTACTTGTTTATTGATATTTTCCATTGATTCACAAATTTCTTCTTTTTCTAAATTTGCTTCAAGTTCTAATTTTAATTTGATACCAGTAGCATGAGTACTAATAACAGATAAAGGTTGTCTCCATTGATGAGATATATTTCCAAGCATTTCTCCAACTGCGGCTACTTTTGATTGAGTCATAAGCATTTTTTCATCAGATTTTTGTTGTGTAATATCACTAAAAATTCCTATATAGCCATTTACTTCTTTGTTAATCCCATAAATTACATTTATAGTTAAAAACTCATAATAATTACTTCCATCTTTTTTCTTATTTATTATTTCACCACTCCAAACACCTTTAGTATTTAAATCACTCCACATTTTTTTATAAAAACTATCTTTATTTAAATCAGTTTTTAACATACTTGGTTTTTTATTTATAACTTCTTTTAAACTATAACCTGTTGTAATTTCGAAAGATTTATTTACATTAATAATATTAGTGTTTTTATCAGTTACTAGTATTCCATCATTTGTATTTTCAAATACCATCATAGCTTGAGTAAGTTCTTCTTCTGTCTTTTTTCTTTCATCTATATTTTGTATTGTTCCAAACATAGTTATAGGATTATGATTTTTATCCCTTGAAATCTCACCTAAAGCTACAACCCAAATGATTTCTTTTGTTTTTTGATTAATAAATCTATACTCTATTTTATAATCAACTCCTTTATTAAGACAAGAAGCCCAATAAAGTGCAACTCTTTGCTTATCATCAGGATGAATACACTTTATCCATAAATCAACATTTTTTACACTATTCTCTTCTATACCAATAATTTCATCAATTTGCTTAGAACATACAAAAAGGTCTTTATTAAAAGAGTAAGAGTAATGCCCTAATTTTGCAATTTCTTGAGCACTATTTAATTTTTTTTCTAGTTTTTTTTGTTTTTTATATTGTTCTTTTAACTTATTATTCCCATATATATAAATAAATAATATGATTAAAACTATTACTAATATTATTAGGATTTTATAAAAAGTACTTTGGGATATTGTATTGATATCTTTTTGTGAAAACCAATGTGAATATATTGTTTGAAAAGTACCCTCAACTTTTAAATCAGTAATTGCTTCATCTAAAAGTGGCATAAATCAAAGTTCTCTTTTGTTAATCCTAATCCTCTTTTTACTTCAATTAAAGGCTTTTCAAAAGAGACTATTTTATTCTCTAAATTTAACTCTTTTAACTTCATATTTAAAGAAGAGTCTGGATAACAAAGAGCATCTAACTCACCAGAAGTTAAAGAAGAAATAGCTCTTGATAAATCAAATAAAACAATTTTATTATCAGTGATTTCTTTTGAAATAAGTACATTACAAATATTATTAAGTAATACCCCTAGTTTTTTTGTTTTTAAGTCTTCGATTTTTGTAATATCATAAGAGTCTTTTCTTTTAAAAAGTTTGATTTTTAAAGTATCTGTAGGTTGAGAAAAGTTAAATAATTCTTCTCTATTTTTTGTAATTCCAATATTTGGAACTATATCAATTTTATTATTTTTAGCTAACTCAAATATCTCTTGCCAAGTATTTACTATTTTATATTCAAATTTTAGATTTGTTTTTTTTGATATTTCTTCAAATAATTCATATACATAACCATCAATCTCACCTTTATTGTTAGTTATATAATAAGGTTTCCAATCTTTTAAAAAAGCTACAGTATAAACTTTGTCAAAAGAAGAAGAAAATAAAGATATCAAGAAAAAATTTAGAATAAATAATATTTTTATCATAAGAAAGGCTTTCTAATAATTTACTTTTATTATAGCTAGAAATTACTTTATCCATAAAATATAAAAAATTAAATAAGTTAATTTTATAATAAAAATAAAGAAACTATATATAACTTTTATTTATAATATAAAAGCTAAAATGAAGGAATTTATTTACTTTTTTACTATATAATAAATAAAATATACATTTAGGAAAGCTATTATTATGCATAAGATATACTTATCATTACTACTAACATCATTTACTTATGCTCAAACAGTTAATTTTGAACAAGCTTTAAATTTTACCTTTAAAAATAATAAGGATTTAAAAAAACAAAAATTAGATATAGAAGTAGCAAATTTAAATATAGAAAAAGTAAATTCCATTTCTTATGGAAAACTATCCTTTGAAGAACAAATAAACAGAACAAATCATGCTGGATATGTATTTAATTCAAAACTTTCATCAAGAGAAGCTAGTTTTAATGATTTTGGAGCAGGACAATATACAGGTCTACCAAGTAGTCTAAATATCCAAGCAGATAATTTAAATAATCCAGAGGATAGAAATAACTTCAATACAAAATTAAATTATGATATTCCCTTATTTACAGGTTTTAAGTTATCAAATCAAAAGGAGATTTTAAAACTTCAAAAAAAAGCAAATGAAGTTAAATACAATTTAGATAAAAGACAACTATCTTATGAGGTATTAAAAGCTTACAACCAAGCTGTTCTTGCAAAAGAGTTTATAAAAACTACAAAAAAAGCAAAAGAATCAATTGCTTTTATAGTTAAATCTGCAAATGCTTTTTATAAAGAGGGTTTAGTTACAAAAATTGATGTTAAACAAGCACAAGTACATGAATTAAATATAAATACGAAGAACCTTGAATCTGAAAATAAATTTCAACTAGCTCTTGCATATCTTAAATTTTTAACATCAAAAAATGAAATAAATGATGTAGAAAAATTAAAATATATAAAAATAAAATATTCTAACTTTAATGTCTTATATGAAAATGCTTTAAAAAATGCAGATGAATTAAGAATGCAAGATATTAATATAAAAGCAAAAAAGAAAAACATAGAGATATCAAAAGCAGAATATTACCCTACAGTTTATTCACATTTAGAGTATGGATTTAATGACGATAAATTAACACTTGATTCAAAAAAAGATTATTACAATGCAGTTCTTGGATTAAAATACACTATTTTTGATAATACAAGAGATGTAGATATGCAAAAAAGTCAGATTCAATATAAAAAATCTCTTTTTGATTATGAAAAATTAAAAGATGCTATTAAACTACAATTACAAAAAGCACTTCTTGATTTAGAAATAAAAGAAAAAATCTTAAAAGAGAGAGAAGAAACACTAATTTTAGCAAATGATATTTATAAACAATCACAACTTATGTATAAGAATCATTTAATAGCAATGACAGATTTACTACAACAAGAAGCAAATTTAAGAAATACAAAAACACAGTTAATAGCTGCAAAATATGAAAAATCTTTATCACTTGCAAAAATAAATCTAATAAGTGGAAATAGTTTTCTAAGTAATAACACAATTTTAAAGGTAATAAAATGATAAAAAATATATTAATACTTTGTATTTCAACTATTTATATATTCGCAAATAATATAGAGTTATCAGGAACTGTAATATCTGATAATGAAAAAGTAATTACAAGCAGAAATATGGGCTTTATAAAAGATGTATATGTAAGTGAAGGTTCTTTTGTAAAAAAAGGCCAGTTACTTTATGAGATTGATTCTTCAAGTATTGATTCTTTAAAACAAGAGGCCTTACTAAATCTTAAGATGCAAGAGAACAAACTAGCAAATATAAAAGTAAATTACAATAGATACAAACGTTTATATAAGCAAGATTTAGTTCCAAAATATGATGTAGAACAATTAGAACTTAATCTTATAAATATGAAAAATATGATTTTAATTGCAAAAGCAAAACTAAAAGAAGTAAACTTTCAATATAATTATTTAAAAATTAAAGCACCAAATGATGGACTCATCATAAAAAAATCAATAAAAGCTGGTGAAATGTCAATGCCAAGTGCACCTGCATTAATTCTTTCAGACCTTTCAAGTTTAAAAATAAGAACAGATATTTCAGAAAATAACTTAGGAAAAATAAAAATTAATCAAGAAGTGAAAGTTTCTATTCCCTCAATTAATTTAGAAACAAGAGGTAAAATTGATGCAATAATTCCTAATATAAACACAGTTACTCACTCTTTTATTTTAAAAATTTCTTTTGATAAAAAAGAGTTAAAAGTTTATCCTGGTATGTATGCTAAACTACTTATAGAACCTTTAAGATAAGGTATTTGTATGGAAAATAAAGAGTTTAAAGATACTATTGATAAAGATTTAAATATTGCAGGAAAATTATCACTTTCGTTTATAAATCATCCTTTGACACTTATCTTTGGAATATTTATTTTAATTCTTGGTTATATCTCTTTAGTATTTATGCCAAGAGAAGAGAACCCTCAAATAAAAGTAAGTGGAGGTGCTGTTATAGTTGTACTTCCAGGGGCAAGTCCTAGTGAAATACAAAAAGTTATAATCGAGCCTTTAGAGAAAAAAATTAAAGAGATAAAAGGTGTTGAAAACATTTACTCTTTTGCTAAAGATTCAATGGGAATTGTTCAAGCACAATACTTTATAGGACAAGATAAAGAAGAATCAAATCTTAAACTTTATGACCAAGTTATGAGAAATATGGATTTAATGCCAAGTGGAGCAATGCAGCCAATTATAAAGACAATGGATATTGATACAGATATACCAATAGCAACTATGGCTTTTTATTCAATGAAAAAAGATGGTAAAGATTTAATAAGCCAAACGCAACTTTATAAAGAAGTTAATAAGATTACTAAAGAAGTAAATAAAATCACAAATGTAGCCCTTGTTGATTTAAAGGGTGAAAAAAAAGAGCAATATAATATTTTAATTGATTCAAATAAAATTTCTGCATATAACTTATCAATTGCTCAAGTTATGAAACAAGTACAAGCATTATCATATAAAACTGCAAATATAAAAGGAAATACAAAAGCTGGAGATATTGTTGTTTTTGGGATAAAACAAGCTATTGAATCTAAAAAAGATATAGAAAATATAATTGTTTCATATCAAAATAGAGTTGCAATTTATTTAAAAGATATAGCAAGTGTTCAAAGATCTTATGATATTCAAAATAATAAAGAAGCACAGATTTATCAAAAAAACTCACAAGGAGTTTATGAAGAGATAGAGCAAGTTACAATGAGTATTTCAAAATTAAATGGTTCAAACTCAGTAGTTATAAATGAAAAAATATTTGAATATATGAATTTAATAAAAGAGGATTTAATTAAAAAAAATATTGCCTTTACAATTACAAGAGATGATGGATATACTGCAAATAATGCAGTAAATTCTCTTGTTCAAAACTTACTTATTTCTATTGTAATTATTGCTATTTTACTAATTTTTACTTTAGGATTTAAAGAAGCTATGATTGTTTCACTTGCTGTTCCTATGATTTTATCATTAACACTATTTGCAGGTTTTTTACTAGATGAAACAATCAATAGAATTACCTTATTTGCACTTTTAGTCTCTCTTGGAATGCTTGTTGATGCAGCAATTATTGTAATTGAAAACATTCATAGACATAGAAAAGAGAAGCCTGCTACTGATATATCAATACTTGCTATAAATGCCACAAATGAAATTGGTAATGCTACAAATATTGCAACTTTAGCAATAGTAATGACTTTTATACCTATGTTTTTTGTAGGTGGAATGATGGGACAATTTATGCACCCTCTTCCAATTTTTATATCTATCTCACTTGTTATGTCCTTATTTGTAGCTTATGCTTTTACTCCATATTTAATTAAAAAAATTTATAAGGTTAAAAAATGAAATTAGAAAACTTTATATTTAATATTTTAGAAAGTAAGGCAAAATCTTTTTTAGTCTATTTTATAACCTTTGTATTATTTGCTTTAAGTATTGCAACTTTCCCAAGTGAAATTATAAAAGCAAAAATGTTACCAAGTAAAGACTCAGATACTTTTTCTATTTATGTAGATTTAAAAGATGGTTCAAGTAAGTTACAAACTAAAGAAGTTACAAGATGTATTTCTTCAAAGCTTCAAAAAAATGAATTTGTTACTAATATTTCTGTTTTCATAGGAGAAGGTCAACCTTTAGATTTTGCAGCAATGGTTAAGCAAAGTGCCTTGAAAGATAAGCAATCTCAAGCTGAAATAATGGTAAACATTAAAAAAGCAGAAAATAGAGAAATCACAAGTTATAATTTAATTAGTAATATTAGAGAAAATATTCAAAAAAATTGTTCTTTATATGAGGCAAATATAAAGTTTATAGAACTTCCAGCTGGTCCTCCTGTACTTGCTTCCATAGT
>MDTG01189521.1_pt1 | contig 18358 bp, 22 predicted proteins | sample 811421 | NCBI WGS metagenome assembly MDTG01 (sample SAMN05326645, study PRJNA326480) | marine metagenome | isolation source: seawater | place: Pacific Ocean: South East | collected 2011 | reverse complement strand
GCCGCTGCTGCACTTGTTATTGCAGCTGCTTTAAAGAACTTACGTCTTGAAGGAGTTTTTACTCCTTTTATTTTTTTATCTTTTGACATAATGTTTCTCCTTTTAATTAAAAGTTGAATTAGTTAAACACAAAATGACTTATGAGTCTCGAATCAATCAAAAAAAAAGACTCTCAAGACTCGTGAAAACTCAATGAAATTTTAAATAAATTTTTAATTTACAATTTGTGATTGTATTAATTAACCTTATTTTTACAATTTCCAGTTTTAAAAAATTCCTCAAGATTATCTGTGGCAAGGTTTGCCATCGCTATTCGCGTTTCTTTAGTTGCGCTTCCTAGATGAGGAAGAATAAAAGCACTTTTGTGCTTTAAATATCCTGGATTCAAATTTGGCTCACCTTTATATACGTCTAAACCTACTGCGTATACTTTTCTTCTATTCAAAGCATCAATGAGGTCTTCGTCTTTTATAATGTCTCCTCTTGCTACATTTGTAACAACAGCGCCTTTTGGTAAATATTCAAGTGTTTCTTTATTTATTAAATTATTAGTTTCTTTTGATGCCGGGCAACATATTGCTAGAACATCAGAAACAGACATTAGACTTTTAAGATCTTTATGATATGTCGCGCCTTCATCCTTATCAGAGCTCAACTTTGAACGATTATGATAATGTATTAACATTCCAAAAGATTTCGCAACTTTCGCAATTTTCTTTCCTATTCTTCCCATGCCTAAAATACCTAACCTAGTTCCAGTAAGCTGCTTGCCAATTAAATAATCTGCTGACCATTTCCAATTAGAAGATTTTGCTGCCTCTATTCCTTCAGACGCTCTTCTGCAAGCACCAAGAATCAAAAGAATTCCAATTTCCGCCGTTGCATCGGTCAAAACTTCTGGTGTATTAGTCACTACAATATTTTTTTTTTTAGCTGCTTCTAAATTAATATTCCCAAATCCAACAGCAAAATTTGAAAGAATTTTTACAGTGTTTGGTAATTTATTAATTGTGTCTTCGTCCAACTTATCTGTAAGTGAGGATAAAATACCATCACAATCTTCACTTAATTCAATTAACTTTTTTTGTGAGTAAAGTTCATCATTAGAATTTAATTTAACATCATAAAGATTTTTTAATCTTTCTTCATTAATTTGTAATAATTTTCTCGTGACTAAAATTTTTTTCATTTAATTAAATTTTTAAGTTTATGGGGTCTTGGTCCTCCCGTTAACCAATCCATTACTTCGACAGTATGAACTATAGGAATTGATGTGCCATTTGAAATTTGAGTCATGCAACCTATATTTCCAGTTGATATAAAATCGGGTGAAACTTTATTTATATTTTTAATTTTGTTCTTAAGCATTTCTTTTGCCAGTTTTTGTTGAAGAATATTATATGTTCCGGCTGATCCGCAGCAAATATGACCGTCAGGAATATCAAGTACTTCATTACCAGTTTTTTTAATTAGATTGATTGGTTGGCTGTGAACTTTTTGACCATGTTGCATGGAGCAAGGAGAATGATAAGCAATTTTGTATTTTTCTTTCGTGTCTGAAAATTTCAATTTTAAACTCTCATCTAAATATTCTGTGATATCTTTTGTTAAATCAGAAATTTTTTTCGCCTTTTTTTTCATTTCATTGTCATCTCTAAAAATGAAGCCATAATCTTTCAAAGTAGTTCCGCAACCTGATGTGTTAGATATTATTGCATCTAAACCATTTTCTAAATATTCTTGATACCAATGATTAATATTTTTTTTAAAATTTTCATGAGCAATTTCTTTTTTACCGAGATGATGGTTAAGAGAACCACAGCAGTCTATTTCAGGTAAAACAACTACTTCGACAGCGTGTCTATTTAACAAACGAATTGTAGCATCGTTAATTTCAGGTGAAATGACTCTCTGAACACATCCGGTAAGAAGAGCTACTCTCGATGTGTTTTTTGTGTTTTGTGTTTGATATACCTTTTTCTTTTTAAAAGCAGACGACTGAATATTTTTTGGCATAAGAGAAATTGTATTTTTTAAAAATTTAGGAAGCAAAAAACTTATTGGCCTAACAAACATTGTTAAAAACGACATGAGTTTAAAAATTTTTGGATTAGGTAAAGAGACAGATAAAAAATATCTGATTATTTTTTCAAATAACGGTCGCTCGTAAGTTTTTTCTACATGATTTCTTCCATGATCGATCAAATGCATATAATTCACACCCGATGGACATGTGGTCATGCATGCATAACATGATAAGCACCTATCAATGTGTTTAGCAATTTTTTTGTTTGCAGGTTTATTATTTTCTAACATATCTTTAATTAAATAAATTCTTCCTCTTGGCCCATCAAGTTCGTCTCCTAAAATATTATAAGTGGGACAAGTTGCATTGCACATACCACAGTGAACGCATTTTCTGATTATTTGTTCGCTCGATTTATTTTCTTGATCTTTTAATTGTTTATTTGAAAAGGTGGTTTGCATTATATTCCAATATACATTTTTCCTGGGTTAAGTATTCTTTTTGGATCAAAACTTTTTTTAATTTTTTCTGTAATTTGATATTTTATTTCGTTGATTGTAAATATGTCAATCAATCCTTTTAAATCGTCTGACACCTTAATTATAGTTAAGTAACCATTGAATTTTTTGACAATATCTCTCAATTCTCTTAGTTCTTTTGGATTAATACTGTCTATTTGTAACCAAATAAGATTTCCTCCCCAATCTACGAAATACTTGATGTTAAACGTGCTTAAATCATTTAACAAATTAAATGTTGTACTTGGAGGGACCACAACTCTGAACAAATTTTTATCTAAATTAGAAAAAACTTTTAATCTTCTTGTATCATCCCAAAATATTTTGGACTGCTCAGGAGCTAAAATGTCTAGTTTTCTACTTTCTACTCTTAAATCTTTAGTAAGTTTATTTATTCTATGATCAATTGAATTAATGGAACCTTCTATTCTAATTGCGGTAATAGATCCAAAAACTGTTAGATCGTTTAAGGTGAATTGATTGCGAAAAATTTTTGGATAAAAAACTGCTCCTGAAGGGTCACTTGATGATGATAAAGATTTATTAAGATAATCGAGGCTTGATTTCAAATCGTTATTGTCAATTATAAGAGTTTTGTTTGACTCTGCGATTGGTAGAACTTTAATTGAGATTTCCGAAAATACCATAAGAGTTCCAAAAGAACCTGAGGCTACTTTGCTTAAATCATACCCTGTAACATTTTTAACAACTGTACCACCGGACTTAATTATTTCACCTCTTCCATTTATTCCTCTAAATCCCAAAATATGATCTCTGGCACTACCAACTTTAAATCTTCTCGGTCCCGCAAAATTACATGAAACTACTCCACCTATGGTACCTTCGTTATTTGAACCACTAAAAAGCGGTCCGAAGTCAGTAGGTTCAAAAGCAAGTTGTTGATTGTTTTTTTTTAATTCTTTTTTAATTAAATCTATAGGTGTTCCAGATTTCACTTTTATGTAAAGCTCCTCTGGTTGATATTCGATTATACCTGAGTGTTTAGATAAATCTAAAGTTTTTTCTGATTGAAAATTTCTTCCAATTTTCTTTTTAGTCCCTAATCCTTGTATCTCAAGTGGAATGTTTTTTTTAAAACAACTTTTGACGATTTCAGAAATTTCTCTTTCGCTTAAAGGTTTTAATACAGATTGATTAAAATCTTGGAATGTCTGGGAATTTTGTTCTTCCTCCATGGACATGTACCCTTCCTTCCTCAGCACATTTTCTTAATATTGGGTATACCTTACCTGGATTTAATAAAGAGCTCGGATCTAAAGCTATTTTAATATTTATTTGTTGCCTTATATCAGTATTATTGAATGCTTCACACATTAGCTCTCTTTTTTCTATACCTACACCGTGTTCACCTGTTAATGCGCCCCCTACTTTAACACAATATTTAAGTATATCAGCTCCAAATTTTTCTGTTTTTTCAAGAGATTTTTTATCATTAGCATCAAACATAATTAAAGGGTGAAGATTGCCATCTCCAGCATGAAAAGCATTTGCGACTGGTAAATTATATTTTTTAGAAAGTCGATTAATCTCTTTTAAAACCTCAGCTAATTTACCTCGTGGAATGGATCCATCCATACACATATAATCTGGTGCTAAAACTCCACAGGCGGGAAAGGCGGCTTTTCTTCCTGCCCAAAATTTTAATCTTTCTTCATTTGACTCACTTATTTTAATACTAGAGCATTTGTTTTTTTTTGAAATAGTTTCAACTTTTTTCATTAACTCTGATACCTCTGACTGTGTCCCATCAAGTTCAACTATCATCATTGCCTCTGCATCAACCGGATATCCTGCTTTTGCAAAATCATTAGTAGCTTTCGTTAAAGCTTTGTCCATAATTTCCATTCCAGCTGGTATAATACCTTGTGCTATTATTTGAGAAACACAATTTCCTGCATCTTCAACTGAAGGAAAGCCAACTAATGCTGCTTTAATGTTTTCGGGTGTTTTTAAAATTTTTACTGTAACTTCAGTAATTACACCAAGTAAGCCCTCCGAACCGGTCATTAAACCTAAAAAATCATAGCCTTCTGAGTCTAAAGTTTTTCCCCCAAATCTTACTATAGTACCGTCCATTAACACTACCTGAACACCTAATAAATTATTTGTTGTGGCTCCGTATTTTAAAGAATGAACTCCTCCTGAATTTTCTGCAACATTTCCCCCGATTGAGCAAGCAATTTGGCTAGAGGGGTCTGGTGCATAATAAAAATTTTTTTCTTGCACTGCATGAGTTATGGAAAGATTAGTTACACATGGTTGTGCAACAACACATCTGTTGTCATAATCTACTTCTAAAATTTTATTAAATTTACCCATACTTAAAAGTAGACAATCGGCCAAAGGCAGAGATCCACCGGACAAGCCTGTTCCAGCACCTCTTGGTACAATTTTGATTTTATTCTCATTACAATATTTTAACACTTTACTGACTTGTTCAACCGTTTCAGGGAGAACAACCAAAAGAGGTTTTTGTCTGTAAGCTGTTAAAGCATCAGTTTCGTATGGTCTTATTTCATCATCATGAGTCAAAATATTTGTCTTGCTTAAAATTTTACTTATATCAAAAATAATTTTTTCTCTGTTTTGAACTGTAGGTTTGTGAACTTTTGGCATTTGCAAACTAGTCATAATTTTAATATTACAATTTTAATTGTTTTTGGTCAAAATACTTAAATGTCACTCAACCAAGCATTTTTCCAATTTTTTCAAGGGCTTTTTTTATATTATCTTGCGAAGCAGCAAAACTAAATCTTACGTAATCCTTTGATGTTTTTCCAAAAGCAGTTCCAGGGACAATGGCCACACCAGCTTCATGCATACATTTTTTAGCAAATTCTGTTCCGCTCATACCTGTTCCAATTACTTTGGGGAATGCATAAAATGCACCTCCAGGTAAACTACATTCAATACCAGGTAATTTGTTTAAGCCTTCATGAATCAAGTTTCGTCTTTGGGTGAATTTTTCCATCATAAAATTTATTGAATCATCCGGTCCATCTAAAGCAGCTATCCCAGCAAATTGTGCAGCTGCATTGACACACGAAACACTATTAATCAAAAGTTTGTTAACGTGTTCAATTAAATGTTTTGGCCAAAAACTCCATCCTAATCTCCAACCTGTCATAGAGTAGGCTTTGCTCCATCCTTCCAATACAATTAATCTTTCTCTTAAATCAGGATAATTAAAAAAAGTTGGCATCTTTTTACCATCAAAAATTTGTCTGCTATAAATTTCATCACTTAAGATTGTGACATGTGGGTGTTCTTTAAGACCATCTGCCAATCTATCAATAGCCGATTTTTCGACGAAACTTCCAGTAGGATTATTTGGATTAATCAAAATTAATAGTCTAGTTTTTTTTGTAATTAGAGATAAGATTTTTTCAGGATTAAATTTTAAATCTTTGTCTTCTGTAAGATCGTAAGGAACTGACGTAGAGCCAGTATAATTTATCATAGACTCATATATAGGGAAAGCAGGTGTGGGATGAATAATTTCAACACCGGGCTCTCCAAAACATTGTATGGCGTAATGCATTGTTGGTTTCCCTCCTGGCATTATAATAATTCTTTCAGGATCAATTTCTTGATTATAAAGTTTCTTTATTTTTCTAGTAACCGCTTGTCTGCATTCTAGAATTCCGTTGGACAAAACATATCCATGGTGACCTTCGTCCAAAGCTTTCTTGGCAGCTTCTACTACGTGCTTTGGAGTTTTAAAATCAGGCTGCCCCAATCCTAAATGGATCATCTCCTTACCCTGAGCTTCAAGTTTCTTTGCCTCAGCCAATATTGTAAAGGCTGACTCAGTTCCAAGTCTATCTAAACTTTTAGCTAATTTCATTTTCTGTAAATAAGTTTTGTTTCATTTAATTCTTTTACATTCTTACATCCCATTAATATCATATCTCGTCTGATTTCATCTTGCATTTTTTGCAATAGAGCTTCGACACCTCGTTGCCCGCCAGCTGCTAGAGCAAACAAATATGCTTTTCCAATACTACAAGCGGTTGCTCCCATAGATAATGCTTTTAAAACATGGGTTCCTCTTCTTACTCCGCCATCTAAAATTATCTCTATTTTACCTCCAACCGCTTCAGCGATGGCTGGTAGTTGGTCGAAAGGTGCTCTTGAACCATCTAACTGTCTTCCTCCATGATTAGAAACAATTATTGCAGTGCATCCAATGTCGATGGCTCTTTTTGCGTCTTCAACAGACATGACCCCTTTTAAAGCAAATGGTTTTTTCCATTTCTTCACACAGTATTCAGCGTCTTTCCAATTCATTGAAGGATCAAACTGCTCGTTAATGTAACCCATAACTGATCTATCAATACTGCTTCCTTTTTCTGTCATGTGCGCGATATTAGCTAGTTTAAATTTTTCCCGAAATAAATAGTTTAAGCTCCACTCAGGATGCAAAATAAAACTCATTAAACTCTTTAATGTAAGCCTGGGTGGAGTACTAAACCCAGTTCTATGATCTCTCTCACGATTACCAGCGACCACGGTATCAACCGTTAAGCACATTGCATCAAAGTTTGCGTGTTTACACCTTTCAATTAAATTATCAGTAAGACCTCTATCTTTATGAATATAAAGTTGAAATATTTTTGGACCTTTTGTTAAAGCTCCAATTTCTTCAATGCTAGTAGTTGCCATAGTTGAAATGCCGAACATGGTCCCTTTACTATCCGCAGCTTTAGCTGTAGCTCGTTCTCCTTGATGATGATATAAACGATTCATTGAAGTCGCAGAAAGAAATAATGGAAAACTAATTTTTTTTCCAAAAACAGTTGTAGATAAATCTATATTTTCTACACCTGCCAAAACATTAGGAACTAAATCACAATCATTGAATGCTTCAGTATTTCTATTAAGTGTAGACTCATCATCTGATCCACCGTCTATATAATGAAAAATTGGTGAGGGCAGTTTTTTTTTTGCCAATTTTCTAAAATCGTCAAAGTTATAACATCTGTCTATAGACATTGATTATTAAAATATTAAAATTGTTTTGAGAAAGTTATTGATTGATTATCGGTTCCAGGATTTACGTCACCCCAATCATTATTTGAGATATGACTGTAACTGTAACCAACTTTTGAACTGTCAAAAATGTCGAAGTCTAGTTTAATTTCACTCTTAAATTCAAGTACATTTCCTAAATCTTTTCCACTTCCTTTTTCATAATACCCAGGAGAAAAACTTGGTAAAATGTTTACTGGACCTAATTTATATTGCCCTTCAATGCCAGTATATAAGTAAACAGAATTTTTACCTGTAATAAAAGCTCCAGTCACTGGAGAGAATTTTCCAAAAAAAGTATTTCTAAATAAATTAGGATTTTTATGTTCTAATCCAAACAAACTTGTCTCGTCATCACCTACTTCGTCTTTTAAATCAAACATCCCACTGTAAAAAGACAACTCTTTATCACCCTCTTGGGCAGTGAGCTTAGAAAAAGTAGTCAAAAAAAACACAAAAAATAGTATGTAAAAATTTATCCTCATAATCTAAAAATACAGCCTAATTAAAAAAAAGTACACCTTCATTTTTTATTATTTTTTTTTTTAAGTAATGATAAAATTAAAATTCCTCCTAAAAATAATGCAATATAAGGGAAAAACCAAAGAAAAAAGTTTGTTTTTTTTAGTTGAGGTTTGTATACAATCCACTCGCCGTACTTTCTTATTAAAAATTCATAAATTTCATCCTTTTTTTTTCCCTCTTTAATTTTATCATCAATAACAATTTTAATTGTTTGAGCAAAATCTGAATTTGAGTCTGCAATTGATTGCCCTTGGCAAACCAAACATCTTATATTTTTATAAATTTCCAATTGCATTTTTCTATCCTCCTGTGAATTAACATTTTGAAAAAAAAAGAAAAAAAATAAAATGATTTTTAAATTTTTCATAATTTAGTTTGTGAGATCTAAAATTTCTTTATAATATTTATTATTTAATGGCCCTAAGTACTTCTTAATAATTATAGATTTTCTGTTAACCAGTATACTTTCGGGTATCCCGTAAATACCAAATGTTATTGAAGCTTTTCCATTCTTGTCCTGAGCAACTAAAGAATAAGGATTTTTAAAATCTTTTAAAAAATTTAAAGCATCAGATTTTTTATCTTTAAAATTTACACCAATAATATTAAGTTTATCTCCTTTGTTACCAAGTTGTACTAAAAATTTATGTTCTTGTCTGCAAGGATAACACCAAGAAGCAAAAAAATTAATTAATGTGTATTCGTTTGTCCTCAAAGCTTCAGAGGTTATTAAAGTTTCGTCTAATAATGAACTCATTTCAAATTCACTTAATTTTTGACCTACAAGTTGCCTGGTGTCATAAGTTGTAGTTCTGTTTAAACTAATAAAAAAAACAACAAATATAAATATTATTACTGAAAAGCTTATAATTCTTACAAAACTAATTTTCATTTTATTTTTTTTTAAATAATCTTAAAAAACCTCCTATTGTAATCGTAAAAGCTGAAAGCCATATCCAAATCATAAAAGTTTTTTTTTGAAACTTTATATTATAGTAGTCTGATCTAGCAATATTACTCATCGTCAAATAAAAATCATGAGAAATCTTAGTTTTAATAGACGCTTCATAAGTTAATGTTTGTGGCTGATCATAAATTCTAATTTCAGGAAAAAGTTTTTCTTTTGATCCAGTAATTTCATTTAAGAAAATAAAATTACCTATAATAGCTTTATGATTTTTCCTCTCTTGAGTGCTTAATTCTTGAAAATCTATTTTATAATTTTCAAATCTTACCTCTTCGCCTACTTTAATATTAAAATCCTTCTCTAATGAAAAATGATTATTTATTCCAATAAAAAAAATTAAAAATGCAAAACCTATGTGAGATATTATTCTCGGAATATTTAAATCACCTTTTTTAAAGAAGGAGTTTCTCAAATCTATCAATGAATTTATTATAAGGAAAAAAGAACTTATAATTATTAAATTCGTCAAAACACTATAGCTTCCAAAGAAGTACATAATGATGAAATTTAAAATTGTAGCTAAAACAAATATGAAAAATATTGGCCATATTTTCTTTTGATTGTGCTTTATCCAGCTCATTTTTGGTCCAATTGCCATCAGGATTAAAAAAGGAATAATAATAGGAATTATCAAAATATTATAAAAAGGTGGGCCCACAGAGATTTTTTTGTGTGCTAAAACTTCTAAAAAAATTGGATACAAAGTTCCAAGAATTACTGTGATCAGAAAAAAAAGCATAAACCAGTTATTAATAAGAATAAAAGTCTCTTTACTTTTAAAATAAAAATTGTAATTTTCTTTTTGTTGATACTTAAAGAAAACAAATAAAGATCCCGTAACCATTATTAACAAATATATTAGTATATAAAGACCCCTTGATGGATCGCTAGCAAAAGTATGAACTGAGTTTAAAATCCCTGAGCGAACAAGAAATGTTCCGGTAACGCTTAGTATAAAAGTTAATAAACATAAAATTATCACCCAAGAGTAGATTGTGTTTCTCTTTTCAAGCACTATTACTGAATGCATTAAGGCGGTGATTACAAACCACGGCATTAAAGAAGCGTTCTCTACCGGATCCCAAAACCAAAAGCCGCCCCATCCAAGTTCATAATATGCCCAGATAGAACCAACTATTATTCCAAGACTTTGAAATATCCACGAAATTAAAACCCAAGATTTTATAGAGTGTGCAAATTCTTTTCCTTTAAAATTTGTCAACAAAGAAGCAATTGCTGCTGAAAAATAAATCGATGAACCTACAAATCCTATGTAGAGTAAAGGAGGATGTATTGCTAATGCAGGATCTTGAAGGATTGGGTTTAATCCCAAACCTTCGTTAGGTATTGGATATAAGGGAGCAAAAGGATTTGAAGTAGCAAGAAGAAATAATAAAAAACCAATAATTAAAAAATTCTGAATAATTAAAGTTACAAGTCTAAAATTGTTATTATAATTTTTTCCTTTGATTAAAAAAAAATATGAGAAAATTATTAGTATATTTATCCATAGCAATAGGCTTCCCTCATGATTACCCCAGGTTCCAGCAATTTTAAAAAAAAGTGGCTTAGAACTATGAGAATTTTGAAAGACGTTAATTAGTGAAAAGTTAGAGCTAATATATCCGTAAACTAAAAGCAGAAAACATAAAATTGAAAAAAAAAGTTGTAACGAGGATAAGTTTATTATTTTTTTTGAGATTAACGAATTGTCACTTCTGAGTAATATTGTTGAATTATAAACCAACCAAAAACTAATTAGTAAAGTTAAAATAATTGTGATTATACCAAGATTACTTAACATTTTCTTTTAATTTTGGTGGCATATAATTTTCATCATGTTTTGCCAAAATTTTCTCTGCTATAAAATAATTTCTGTCTTTTAATTTTCCTTCTGCAACTACACCTTTGCCTTCAGAAAAAAGATTTGGAATGGCTCCAGAATAACTCACAATTATTTCATTTTTCATGTCAGTGATAATAAATTTTATTTCATTTGAATTTGCAGATAAAGAATTTTGTTTAACCATTCCTCCAATACGAATAGCTCTTTTAAAATTTAAATTTGTGTCTTTTTTTATTTCTGAAGGTGTTTTAAAGTAAAGCAAGTTGTCATTTAAAACTTTTAAAATAAAAAAAATTGAAGCAACTGATAAAAACAAGATTGATAGAAGAAATAAAATTCTCTTTTTGACTTTTTTTGTGAGCATTAAAAAATGCTTAGATAACTTCTCTGTTTGTTGTTGAAATCTGACTCAAAACTTTTGATTTTTTAAGAACTTCTCTTTTTTCTTGTTCAGAAAGATTTTTTAGCTCATTTAAAAATTCTTTCTCATATTTTTTAAGAGTTTTTTTTGTTTTAAAATAAACTATTGAGCACAATCCTAATGTAATAGCAAAAGATAGCCATACATAAAAACCGTATCCATTCATAAATATTAAGTTAGAAATCATAAACTTTTAATCCTTTTTTTCTTTATTCTAATGATTTCTGTTTTATATTTCATTAGAAAAATTAACGCACTAAATAAGAGAAATACTAATAACATTAGAAAAAGGGGATAAAGCATTGACGGGTCGATTTTGCTTGATTTACCTAAATTTATACTTGCAGGTTGATGGAGTGTGGCCCACCAATCCACTGAAAATTTTATTATAGGCAAATTAATCGATCCTAAAATGGTTATTAATGATGAAACTTTGACCAGCCTATCTTGATCTTTTATAAACTTAAAACTTAAAATTAAAATAAAGTAAAAAAACATTAAAACAAACATTGATGTCAATCTTGCATCCCAAACCCAAAACGCTCCCCAAGTAGGCTTTCCCCAAAGAGAACCAGTTATTATAGCTAAGCTTGTAAAAAGTAATCCTATTGGGGCTAAACTTTTTGTTATTAGGAAAAAATTCTTTGTTTTAAAAAGAAAATTTATAATTGATAAGATAGTCATGCTTGCAAAACACGCCAATCCTATCCAAGCTGATGGAACATGAAGATACATTATTCTTACCGAGTCGCCTTGTATATAATCAGGCGGAGATACAGCTAAAGCAAAAGTTAATCCTATAACCAAAATTGGAAAAAAAACTGAATTGATAAATTTTAACAACTTCTCAATTAATAAATAAATTCTGCTTGGTAAAAGAAAATTAAACATTTGTTATCTAGTATATTAATAAAAGATTTATGTGAAGGTGGTTTTTTAGGCCTAATTGAGAATTGAGAGGGAGATAAAGAAGTATGAATAATTCCCAATTAGACACTAACAATTATATATTACCCAAATCTTTGTCATAGATTTGAACCAAAATTGTTAAATTTGTGGCGATCGCCTTAAATTATAAGTTAATTTGAAATTTTAAAATAATTTGATCCCTTTTTGCCTGAAAAAATTTCATCTACAAGAGGATGCTTAATTGGTTTTCCTGAACGATCAATCATTAAATTTTGTTCTGATACATATGCCTCGTAAGTCACTTCATTACTTTCGGCAAGAAGATGATAAAATGGCTGGTCTTTTCTTGGTCTTACATCTTTAGGAATTGATTGATACCATTCCTCTGAATTATTAAATTCAAAGTCAACATCGTATATTACTCCCCTAAAATCAAAGTGTTTATGTTTTACTATTTCACCAATTGAAAATTTAGCTTTGCAACCAATCATTAATTCAAAGATAATTATATTTTTATAAAAATCAACATATAAATTTTTATAAATATAAAAATTATGGTAAAAGGTAATTGTGAATAAGTCTCTATTAAAATTTATAACTGACTTCGGTCCTCTTTTAATTTTCTTTGTTGTTTACTATAAAGGAGGAAAAAATCTATCACTTGCTATCCCGCCGCTAATTGTAGCGACTTTATTGTCTGTTTTTATAATTTATTGTGTAGAAAAGAAAATTCCATATTTGCCTTTGTCGGGAGCAATATTAATAACAATTTTTGGTGGTTTAACACTATATTTTAACAACCCAATATTCATTTATCTTAAACCAACAATCATAAATATAATTTTTGCCCTTATTTTGATTTTAGGAAAAAAATTTTTTCAAAAAAATTTCCTTAAGATGCTGCTTCAAAACTCGTTTCAACTTTCAGAGGAAGGTTGGAATAAGTTAAATATAAGATGGGCATATTTTTTTATATTTTTGGCAATATTAAACGAGTTAGTTTGGCGATCTTTCGCGCCAGAAAAAGAATATATATGGGTGAATTTTAAAGTTTGGGGAATATTACCTTTAACTTTTTTCTTCACAGCGTTACAAATACCCTTAATAAATAAATTTAAAGTATGAAAAAACTAAGGCTTATTATTAATAATAAAAAAAAAGGAAAAAAAGAAATCTTTTTTATTAAAAAAGAATTCCAGACCATATTAAATTTGTATGCGAGAATGGTTTCAAATGGATCATGGAAGGATTACGGACTTTCTCTAGGAAAAAAACAAGTTTCTTTTGATGTTTATCAAAGAGCTTCCGACAAACCCGTTTTTCGAATTTTTAAAAACTTAAAACCAAAAAACTTTAAAGAAAAATATATTTTAAAAGACAAAAATGGAAGTGTCATCAAAAGGTCTGAAAATTTATCTTATCTGATTGATAAAACGAGCTGGAGTAGTTTGAAAGTAATTAAATAATTCTACAGCAATTATCTTCGCTGTCCAAAAAGTCTTAGTAACATTATAAACAAATTAATAAAGTCTAAATAAAGAGTTAAGGCTCCCATGATAGCTTTTTTGCCCATCAACTCGCCGCTATCACTGGCCATATACATATTTTTAATTTTTTGTGTGTCGTAAGCTGTAAGACCAACAAAAATTAAAACGCCAAGAATAGAAATTACAAAATACATCATTGGTGATTTCATAAAAATATTTACAATAGAAGCGATTATAATTCCAATTAGACCCATCATCAAAAAAGAACCAAATTTAGTTAAATCTCTTTTTGTTGTATAGCCATAAATACTCATAGCTCCAAAAGTTCCAGCTGTGATAAAGAAAACTCTTGTGATACTTGCTCCCGTGTAAGCTATAAAAATTGATGAAAGTGATAAACCCATCAATGCAGCAAAAATCCAAAAAACACTTTGAGCTTTGCTAGCACTCATTTTTGCTATTCCAAAACTCATATAAATAACCACTCCTAAAGGCGCTAGCATAACAACCCAAGCTAAGCCTGAATTGTATAACGAATTACCCAATTGAGTTAAAATTAATGGCTCAAAAGACTCTACTGCAAACTTAGCAGTTAAAAGCGCAATAAAACCTGTCAGTGCTAATGCGGAGCTCATATAATTATAAACTCTTAGCATATAAGCTCTTAGACCTTGGTCAATAATTGCCTCTGATACTGAAGATCTTGTAGCTGAACTTTGTTTATTTAAATCCATATAGCTAATATAAGAAATTTTATTAACTTTTCAATAGGTAATTTTTACTTTAAAAAAACATTGCAATTTTATGAAATTCAAAAAATTAGGAAATACTGATCTAAATGTGAGCCTTATTTGTCTTGGCACAATGACATGGGGAACTCAAAACACTGAGAAGGAAGCTTTTGAACAGATGGATTATGCTATTGAACAAGGAATAAATTTTTTTGATACAGCAGAACTTTACTCAGTTCCTCCAACAAAAGACTCCTATGGCAAAACAGAAAAAATAATTGGTAATTGGTTTGAGAAAAGAAAAAATAGAGAAAAAATAATTTTAGCTTCAAAGGTTGCAGGCCCAGGTCTAGACTGGATAAGAGGTGGGGAAAACAACTTTTCTGAAAAAAAAATCGGCAAAGCTATAGATGATAGTTTGAAAAGATTAAAAACAGATTATATGGATCTATATCAACTACATTGGCCCGAAAGATCTACAAATTGCTTTGGGAGAAGAGAATTTAAAGTAAATGATAATGAAGGCAAATGGAACAATTTTGAAAATATTTTACAAGCATTAGAAAAATTTATCAAAAGTGGAAAGATTAGATATATTGGAATGTCAAACGAAACTCCTTATGGTCTTTCAAAATATTTAGAGATATCAAAAAATAAAAATCTTCCTAGAATGATGTCAGTTCAAAATCCATATAGTTTGGTTAATAGGACCTACGAAATAGGAATGTCTGAGATTTCAATTAGAGAAAAGTGTGGACTTCTTGCTTACTATCCCCTAGCAGCTGGAGCTCTATCAGGCAAATATAGAAACGGTCAAATGCCTAAGAATTCTAGAATGACTTTATTTAAAGGATGGGAAAGAATGATTAATCCATTAGCAATGAAAGCGTATGATAAATATTATGAGCTAGCTAAAGAATATAATATAACCATGGTTCAGCTAGCCCAAGCCTTTGTAAATTCTCGAACCTTTGTAACTAGTAATATTATTGGCGCGACTACAATGAAACAATTAAAAGAAAACATTAAAAGTATAGACATAGACCTATCTGAAGAAATTTTGGAAAAAATTAATTTAATTCATAACAATAATCCTAACCCCGCACCCTAATTTAAATACACAAACCATTGAAATACTTTTTTTTTAGTATAAAAACTGATTTATGGAACTCAAAAAATTATTCTCATACATTGTGTTTTTTTTAATTCTAAGTAATAACGTTTTGGCTGTTAATCCAAAATCTGTGGGAAAATTTAAAAACTGGGAAAGTTTTATATTAGCATCTGAAAAAGGTAAAATTTGTTTTGCTCAAACTATTCCTGCAAAAAGAGTTCCGACTTCTTTCAAAAGAGACGATTCAAGATTATTTGTTACATTCCGACCAGCAAAAAGTATAAACGATGAAGTAAGTCTGACAAGTGGCCATGTTTACAAGACTTCAACGGTAAGGGCAAAGTCTGGTAAAAAATCTTTTGATTTTTTCTCTCAGGATAAATTTGCTTGGTTACTTGATAGCAGAGAAGAAAAAAATTTTATAAAATTAATGAAAAAAGCAACTAATTTAATGGTCATAGCAAAAGCGACTAATGGAACTGAAACAACAGATCATTATTCAATGATGGGTTTTACAAAAGCTTATAATGCAGCAAAGAAAAGCTGTGGCTAAATGAAAAAAATTGTTTTAGCTTACTCAGGAGGCCTGGATACATCAATAATTTTAAGATGGCTTCAAAAAAATTATAAAGCTGAGGTAATAGCCTACACTGCAGATATTGGACAAATAATTAATAAAAAAAAAATAATTCAAAATGCCAAGAAATTAGGTGTAAAAAAAATAATCATCGAAGATTTAAAAAATATTTTTGTAAAAGATTATATCTTTCCTATGATTAGAGCTCACGCTGTTTATGAAGGAAGTTATTTACTTGGAACATCTATAGCTAGACCTCTAATAGCTAAAAGACAAATTCATATTGCAAAAAAAAATAAAGCTTTTGCCGTATCACATGGTGCAACCGGAAAAGGTAATGATCAAATTAGATTTGAGTTAGGTTATTCTTACTTTGGAAAAAGAATTAAAATTATTGCTCCTTGGAGAGAGTGGAAGTTACAATCTAGAACAGATTTAATTAAATACGCAAAACAAAATAAAATAACTATTCCTAAAGATAAAAAAGGAGCTCCTCCATTTTCAATAGATGATAATATTTTTCATACTTCTACTGAAGGAAAGGTTTTAGAAAATCCTAAAAATTCTGCACCAAAGTTTATATTTCAAAGAACAAAAGATTTAGAAAAAACTCCCAATAAGCCTACTGTTATTAAAATTAATTTTAAAAATAGTGATCCAATTTCATTAAATGGAAAAAAACTTCAACCAGAAAAGCTTTTAAAAAAATTAAATCAAATAGCAGGTAATAACGGCGTTGGTAGAGTAGACTTAGTTGAAAATAGATTTATTGGAATTAAATCTAGAGGAGTTTACGAAACGCCTGGGGGAACTATATTATATTTCGCTCATAGAGCTATTGAATCAGTTACTTTAGATAAAAAGACTATGCACAACAAAGAGAGAATAATGCCAATTTATGCGGAACTTGTTTACAATGGGTATTGGTTTTCAAAAAAACGTGTAAAACTTCAAAAAATAATTGATAAAAATAGATCTAAGGTAGCGGGACAAGTTGTCCTTAAAATCTTTAAAGGAAATGTTGTAATTCTCTCAAGAAGAACTAATAATAAGGCTTATTCTATGAAAAAAGTTTCATTTGAAGAAAACAAATTTTTTAACAAAAAAAAGGTGGAAAATTTTATAAAATTTCACTCAAAAAGATTACATAAACTCTTTTAACTATAATTAAATTTAATTTTATGAACGCAACAATAAGAAATATACAGTTAGTAGCAGTTGTATTCGTTCTTTTTGCAACCATCATTGCATTTTTTTTAGAAGTAAAAGAAATGTACTTAAATCAAACTATCTCATTAGCAGACTTGTTATTGATGTTTATTTATATCGAAGTAATAGGTTTAGTCAGATCATATTGGGAGACAAGATCTGTGAGAATTACTTATCCAATGGTTATAGCAATCACAGCATTGGCTAGATATATAATTCTTCAAGATAAAAATGATGATCCAGCAACTTTAGTTTATATTTCTTCAGCAATTTTAATAGTAGCGGCAGCTACAGTGATTATTCGTTTTCGAAACAGTAAGTACTTAAAATTAGACAATAGTAAATCTAACGAACTTTAAAATTATAACTCTTAATGCTCATGTTTCTCTATCCCGTGTTTCTCTAATAAATCGTGCATTCTTTCATGTTCTTTATAAGTTAAACTATAAAAGATAGCAGCTGTAAAGAATGATCCAACCAATACTCCTTGAACAAATCTTATTATTATTTTTTTGTTTTGAATTTTAGTTTGTTTTAGCATTTTTTTCCCCCTATTTTTTGCTTCGTAGAATTTAAATAATCCATATAAAATTAATAAAAAACTCAAGATCCATGATATTGGATGATTAACTACAGCCAGCATTGAACCACCAAAAAGAGCAGCTATAAATCCACTTATCCAACAAACTGGGCACATGATTTTTAATATAGATTATGAGGGATAAAGTCTCTGTGACAAAACTGTTTTTTTTAAGCTTGGTTAAATGTTTTAAATTATTTATTAAAGAATTAAATTAATTGTAAACAAAAATGAAATTCAATTTTAAAAAACCCCCATTTGCAATTCGATATTTGATAATTGGTGCAATTTTAGTTTTGCCGCCAATTCTTAGTGCTCATTATGGAGCAATTTATTTGGGTAAAAATAATGGAGTTCTTTTAGGTTTTTGTGTTGGAATAATTTGTGTATCATTTG
>MDTG01207077.1_pt1 | contig 18361 bp, 17 predicted proteins | sample 811421 | NCBI WGS metagenome assembly MDTG01 (sample SAMN05326645, study PRJNA326480) | marine metagenome | isolation source: seawater | place: Pacific Ocean: South East | collected 2011 | reverse complement strand
TGTTACCTGGGGTATCAAAAATAGTTAACTCAGTTCAATCATTGAGATTCAATACAGCCGTTGTAGATCTAATTTATGATGAATTAAAAGATTGCGAAAAAAATAGTTTTTTTATTGAGACTCAAAAGAATAGAACTAAAAAGGAAATAGAAAAATTCGAAGATTTAAAAATTAAAGACTTAAGTTTTTCATATCCTGGTAATAAAAATAAAGTATTAGATAAAATCAATTTTGAAATAACCCAAAATGATAAAATCGGTATAATAGGCAAAACTGGTGTTGGGAAAACAACGTTATTAAATTTAATAACAGGTCTTATCAAAAGCGATGAAGGTGAAATATTAATCAATCAAAAAAGTATTAAATCAATAAAACTAGATTGGCAAAAGATTATTGGGTATGTACCTCAACAAGTATCAATAATTGATGAAAGTGTTTTGTTCAATATTACACTGGAAAGAGATGAGAAAAAAATAAATCTAGTGAAGTTGAACAATATTTTAAAAATATTAAATCTTTATGATTATATATATAGTTTGCCAGATACCATTTATGAAAAAGTTGGTGAGAGAGCTGGGGAAAAATTTTCAGGGGGGCAATCTCAAAGATTAGGTATTGCAAGAGTGTTATATAAAGATCCTCAAATTTTGATATTGGATGAGGCGACTAATTCTTTAGATGAAAAAACCGAGGACATTATTTTGGAGAGAGTTTTTAATAAGATTAAAGATAAGACTATAATTACAATTTCTCATAGAAAAAATTCTCTGAAATATTGTAATAAAGTCATAGAAATTAATGATGGTTCAATTAAAATAAAATGATTAAAAAAATAATTAATAATATAGTTTTAGTATTTTCAATTATTTTAAATAGACATTTATTAAAAAAACCTGACTTTTCTGAAAAAAAAATTTTTTTACAAGGTAAAATTCTTGAGGAAATAAATAAAAAAAAAGACTCTATAAACAATTTTACAGATATTGAATTTTCTGTCTTTTCACAATTTGGTGAAGATGGAATAATATCTTGGTTAACAGATAATATTCCTGGTATTAAAAAAGTTTTTGTTGAAATAGGCACCCAAGATTATTGGGAATCAAATACTAGATTTTTACTAAAATCTAAAAATTGGAAAGGCTACTTAATTGAGGGCTCAAACAGTTACGTTAACCGAATAAAAAAACAAAGAACTTATTGGCAAAATAATATTAGAGCAATAGAAGCATTTATTGATATAAACAATATAAATGCAATAATTAGTTACAACAATATTGAAAAAGAAATTGGATTACTCAGTATTGATATTGATGGAAATGACTATTGGATTTTAAATCAGATTAATACATTGACACCATCAATTATTATTTGTGAATTTAACTCAATATTTGGAGATATATATAAACTATCCATCCCTTACAACAAAAAATTTGATCGAGAGAAAGCACATTATTCTAAATTATACTTTGGGGCATCAATTCAGGCTATGATCAGTATGTTAAAAAAAAAGGGTTATATTTTTATTGGAACAGGTTCAAAAGGCATAAATGGGTTTTTTGTGAAAGAAGAATTAATGATGCATTTAAAAGATAAAATTAAAGAAATAAAAATATATCCATCACAAGCCAGAGAAGGCCTAGATTATAAAGGTAATCTAACTTATCAAAATATCCCAGATTCATTAAAGGAGATTAATGATTTAGAGGTTTTTGATTTTGATGATAATAAAAAGAAAAAAATTAATGAATATAATAATTTGTATTCTTCTGATTGGAAAAGATATTATAAATGAAAGTAGATAAAAAAATATTTGCGCAAAATAGTTCATGGTCATTTGATAAAAATGTTCCAAAAAATTTTGATAAACACATTTCAAAATCAGTCCCGCTTTATCATCAAATGCATTGGCTATGTGAGCAAATATCAGATTTTTATATAAAAGAGGACTCAGTAATATATGATATTGGAAGTTCAACTGGATCTTTACTATCTAAAATTGCCAGTAGGCATAAACTAAAAAAAAATACTAAATATTTTGGTTTAGATGTTGTTAAAAAAATGATTACTTATGCAAACAAGCATAACATTCATAAACAAATTAAATATTTAAATAAGGATATAATTAATTTTAAACTTAAAAGGTCTGATTTTATAATTTGTTTTTATACTTTACAATTTATTCACCCAAAACATAGGCAGAATGTTGTAAATAAACTTTTTAAAAGTTTAAACTGGGGAGGAGCGCTTTTTATAGTAGAAAAAGTAAGATCTTACGATGCTAGAACTCAGGATCAAATGACAACTATTTATGAAGAATTTAAATTATTTAATGGATTTAATGAAAAAGAAATAAGTGCAAAAAAGAAAAGTTTAAAAGGAGTTCTAGAACCATTTTCATCAAATGCAAATATTCAGATGTTTAAAAGAGCAGGATTTAAAGATATATCAACAATTGCTAAATTTATTTCTTTCGAAGGGTTTCTTGCTATTAAATAATTAGATTATTTAAAATGAACTTTAATAAAATTTTTTCAGCTTTATACATTAAATTTTTTAAATTATTTCCACTAGCTTTAAATAGAATGTTAGCAAAATTTTTTAAAAAACTTCACGATCTAAATCTAATTTCATCTTATGGGTCAGATTTTTTAGCAGAAATGAATATAGAAAATACCAATTTTAAACTCTGGCTCATGAAGGATGATGTTCAAGCACAAAGTGTTTATTTACCACTTCATAAAAAAAAAATTACTTACGAAACTATTATGATCAAAACATTACTCTCTACTGCAAGAAAGCTTGATTTCAAAAATTTTTTAGACCTTGGATCTTTTATGGGATATTATGCGTGCTTTGTATCAAAATATTTTGAAGAAAGATTAGAAGTTTTTGCCATTGAAAGTAATCCTTATTATTCACAATACATTAAAAAATCAATTGCGGAAAACAACTTAAAAAATATACACGTAATTAATGAAATATTATCTGATAAAGAGGAAAATTTATTTGTATATAAAGAAGGAACTTATAAATCTAAACAGATCTATAAAAAATCTACAAATAGTAAATCAAAAACATTAGACCAAATTTGCTTTGATAGAAAAATATACCCAGAATTGATTAAAATAGATGTACACGGAGCAGAGGGTAAAGTACTCTTGGGTTCCAAAAAAGTACTAAAGGATTTTACAAAAATTATTTTACTAGAACTCCATTCGAATAATTATATAAAAAAGTTTTCTGACGGACTGAATAGAGAAAAAATCTTAGAGCTCCTTATATCTCTAGATTTTAAATGTTATTTGATTTCTTCTTTTAGAGACTTCGAAAAATCAGAAGATTTACAAAATCAATATTATTCAAATAAAAAATTTCAATATATAGAGGTTAACTTAAAAAACTTTAATGAAGTATTTTTTGATAGATATCAAACAGATCAATTTATATTCGCTTGTAAAAAAGAAATAGATATAAAGGGATTTGATTGTTTTTAAAATTAAATTTAATTAAATATCTTTTTTAAGAAACTTTTTAATATTGCATTACAAAATATGATTAATACAAAAATAAAATTTTGATTATTATTAAGTCTTATTTTAGTTTCTTCAATTATGTGATCCAACGAGCTCACTTTACTTGAAAAACCTCCAGGTTTTACTATTCCAATTAGTTGATTTTTTTTGGTGAAGCTACCAATTTTTTTCTCTCTTACAATTATTCTGTAATATAGATCATAGTCTGATGAACATTTATACTTAGTATCAAAAGCCCCGTATTTTTTGAAAATTTTTTTTTTTAAAAAAAAACCAGTCGAATGTGCAGTAGCAAAATCAAAATTATATTTTAATCTTCTAGTATTAAATCCATATTTTAAAATTGTAGATTTTGTGTAGTGTCTTTTTACTGTACCAAAAACATAATCAAATTTCTTATCCTTATTAAAAATACTAATTATAATTTTTAATGCATTTTTTGTAAAAATATCTCCACTATTTACAAAAACTATGATTTCCCCCTTAGAAATTTTAATCCCTTTATTCATTGCAAAATAAATTCCATTATCATTCTCACTAAGAAGTAAATTTATTTTTTTTTTATACTTGAGTATTTTTTTCAGAGTATTGTCTGATGAATTCCCATCAATAATTAAATATTCAAAATCTTTATATGTTTGATTCAATATACTTTTTATGGTGCTAGAAATGCCCTTCTCATCATTTTTTACGACAGTAATAATTGAAAATTTTGGTTTTTTTTTAATCTTATCTATAATAAAATTTTTTTTTGGTTTCATTTTTTTTAAGTTATTATTTTCTATACAATTAAAATAATAAATATTAAACATTAAATAAATAATGAATAGAATTGGTTTGACAGGTTCAACTGGAAGTTTAGGTAAAGTTATTTTAAATAATAACAAAAAAATTAAATTTAGCTGTTTTAAAGGAGATATAAGAAATCGATCAGAGGTATTTAAATGGTTAAAAAAAAAAAATCTTGATGTAATTCTACACCTAGCAGCAGTAGTTCCAATTAAAGAAGTAAATAAAAATAAGATAAAAGCAAGAGAAGTTAATTTTCTTGGAACTAAAAATATTGTAGATGCATGTGTAAAAAAAAAAATTAAATGGTTTTTTTTCGCCTCGACATCTCATGTGTATAAGTCTTCCAAAAAAAAAATTTCAGAACGATCTGACAAAAAACCAGTATCTTATTATGGTAAGACAAAACTTTTAGCAGAAAATTATATTCTAAAAAAATTTAGTAAAGTAGAGATTAATTATTGTATAGGAAGAATTTTTAGTACTACTAATAAAAATCAAAAAAAAAACTATTTAGTTCCAGATTTAAAATATAAAATAAAAAGAGAAAAGAAAGATGTGCTTCTTAAAAATTTGAACCATTATAGGGATTTCATTTCTATGGAAGATATTTCTAAGATAATTTTTATTTTAAAAAAAAAAAAATTTAGAGGAATAATCAATTTAGGTAGTGGAAAAAAAGTTTTTTTGAAAGACATCGCAAAAATAATTGCTAAAAAGTATAAAAAAAAGATATTTTTTTTAGATAACAAAAAAAAAACATATTTAATTGCAAGTGTAACAAAACTTAAAAAATTTTATAAGCCAAACCATCATAAAAAAATTGAAAAAATGATATTTTAATTTATGATTAAAGTTCTATTTGAAAGTAGTATTTTTCTACATCAGGAAATAGGTGGAATTTCTAAATATATTACATGTCTAAATGAAAACTTGAATAAAAAAAATATTCATTCTACAATTTATTCTCCATTAACTATAAATAATTATCTTAATAAAAAAAAAAGAAGCAATATTTTTTTTTTAAGATTTAAAAAAATTCCAAAGTTTTTTAGAAAAATTTTTTTCATTATTAATAATTTATTAACCTTCCTTTATATAAAATTTTATAAACCTGACCTAATTCATTTTTCTTATTACAATGTAGCACTTTTAAATTATATAAATACACCTTATGTACTCACTGTATACGATTTAATTCATGAAAAATTAGATTTGAGACAAAATCAATTTAAAAAAAAAAAATTGATAGAAAATGCTAAACATATTATTTGTATATCAGAACAAACAAAAAAGGATCTTCTAAAATATTATAAAGTTAACCAAAAAAAAGTATCTGTAATTCATTTAGGTATTAAAAATTTTAAAAAAATAAAAAAAAAGGAAAAGAAAAAAAAATTTATTTTGTATGTGGGAGATAGAGGAAGATACAAAAATTTTTTTAATTTAATAAGTGCATTTAATAAATCAAAATTCCTAAAAAAAAATTTTCAAATAATATGTTTTGGTGGAGGACAATTCAAGAAAGAGGAAATTAAGATCTTCGAAAAATTTAAAATTTTAAAAAAAATAACCTACAAAACTGGAAATGATGAGTTATTAGATAAAACTTATAGGGAAGCTAGTTTATTTGTGTCGATAAGTTTATTAGAGGGGTTTGGTTTAACACCTCTTGAAGCAGTCAATTTGGGATGCCCTGTGGTATGTAGCAATATAGAAGTTTTTAGAGAAACACTGAAAAATAGCTGTATTTTTGTTGATCCAAAAAAAATAAAAGACATAAAGAATGGAATGGAAAGAGTTCTTAAGTCTGCAATTATACAAAAAAAATTAGTTTCGAGAGGTAAAATGAGAGTAAAGCAATTTACTTGGCAAAAATGTGCCCAAAGTACCTCAAAAATTTACAATGAAATATTAAAATAATGAAAAAAAAATCAATTTCAATTTTAATAACAAATTTTAATAAATCAAAATTTTTAGAAAAAAGTTTAAGAAGCATTAAGAATCAAAATTATGAAAAATATGAGATAATTATTTTTGATGATGCCTCAACAGATAATTCTATAGAGATTATAAAGAAATTTAAAAACATGAAACTCATTGTAAATAAAAAAAAATTATATACTTCTCCGGCCCTAAATCAAATTTATGGTTTAAAAAAAGCTTTTCTTAAATCGAGAGGCAAAATAATTTGTTTAATGGATGCCGATGACTACTTTAAAAGGAACAAATTATTTGAGATAAATAAATATTTTGAATTAAATAAGAAAAAAAAAGTGTTGTATAATTTACCTATTGTAGAAACAGGAAATAATTTTAAGATTTTGAAAACAGTAAAAAATAGAGTATGGCCTGTAATATTTCCTACAAGCTGTATTTCAATAAAAAGAGATTCTTTAAAATTATTTTTTAAAAATGTTAAATCTCAAAATTATCGGCATTTGGAGATAGACGCTAGGATAAATATTTTTTTTAACTTTTATTTAAATGAATACAATGTTTTAAAAAAAAGATTAACAGTTTATAATTATGATTATTTGGGTATTACTTCGAAAACGTCTAAGTATTCTAAAAAATGGTGGTTGAGAAGATCTGAAGCGTTTGATTATTTAAGAATTATTTATTTTAAAAAAAAAATATTATTTAAGTTTAATATTGATTATTTATTCACAAAACTTATGAGTTTTTTTTTTAAATTTTAAAAACAATGATCTTAATTTATCTTTATATTATATCATTTTCTTTAATCGGTTATGGTATTATAGTAAGTAAATACTTATCAATAAATACTAACTGCTTTGGTATTTTGGGTATTTTAGGCATAACTTTTTTTGGAATGTTATCCTATTTAAGCTCTATTTTCATTAGTCACAATATAATCTTCAATTCCTTAATATTATTATTAGGCCTGTCGCTATTTCTTTATTATTCAATATTTATAAAAAATTTTAAAAGAGAATTATTGTTGTTATGTGCAATTTGTTTCGTAACAATTATTTTTGTTTTAGTTGCAAAAAATCATGATGACTTCCCATACTACCATTTTCCATATGTATCTTTATTAACAGAATATTCTCATCCAATTGGAATTGGAGTTCTTAACAACGGCTTCAGAAGCCCTTCCTCAATATTTTTTATTAGTTCAATGTTTTATTTACCAAAATCTGGTATTTTCTTATTTCATTTAACACCCGCTTTTATTTTAATATTTTCAAATATAGTATTCTTAAAGATTATCTTTGACAAAAAGATTTTCTTGGAAAATAAGTTTTATAATTTTTATAGTTTATTTGCTTTTTCTTTTATAAACATTTTTTTTTATAGATTGGCAGAACATGGCACTGATCGTTCAGGAATGATTTTATTGTTAATCGCTTTTATTTATTTAATAAAAATTTGTAGTTCAGGTAGTAAAATCAATACATATTCAATAGATCGTTTCAAAATTTTTGTAATTTTAATTTTTTTTGTTATTTCAATTAAACCATTTTATTTAATTAATTTAGCACTTTTTATGATAATTTTTTATTATAGTAACACTAGAAAAATATTTATAAATTTATTATTTACTCCTGTATTTTTTTACTCTTTATCATTTTTATTTTTTACGATTTTTTTTACCTTTTTAAATTCAGGCTGCTTAATTTTTCCTATAACTCAAACATGTTTTTATAATTTTGACTGGTCTTTAAATAAAGAGATAATTCAAGATGTTAAACTATGGTTTGAACTTTGGTCAAAAAGTGGAGCTAGACCAAATTTTGAGGTTGAAAACAGAATTGAATATATAAGTGATTTTAATTGGCTATCTTCTTGGTTCAAAAATTATTTTTTCAATAAAGTTTCTGATTTTTTATTAGGTATCTTTTTTACAATTTTAGTTTTTTATGTGATATTTTACAAATTTAATACTAAAAATAAGACTAAAATTACTAATTGTAATTTACTTTATATTTTTTTAATTTTATGTTTGGCTGAATGGTTTTTCAAGCATCCCTCTCTAAGGTATGGAGGTTACCATATTTTAGCTTTAATCTTTTTTATACCTGCTAGTTTATATTTAAGTAAATTGCAGATAAATTTTGGAGATTACTTTAAAAAATCTTTAGTTCTGATTTTAGTTGTAACTATAATTTTTATTTCACGAAACATTCAAAGATTAATAAATGAGAACAAGTTATATGAATATAATATAATAGAAAACTCTAATTACAAATTTATTGGAGGTGATAAAAATTTTTATTTTAGATATAATAACCACATAAAAGAAAATAGAGGTACAATTTATCGAAAAAATTATTTTGGTAAAAAAATATTAATTTTAAGTAATAAATAAGTTATGAAAGAAGTTTATTATTGGTCCCCATGTCTAACAAAAGTTGGAACCTACAAATCTACTATTAATTCTGCAATATCATTGGCAAATTACTCTAAAAATCAATATTCGGTAAAAATAATCAATTCTTGTGGTGAATGGTCATCTGAAAATGAATTATTAAAAAAAAATAATATAGAATTAATTAATCTAGGATTTGACTATTTTAAATTTTTACCTAAAACCGGTTACTTAAAGAGTAGATTTTCATACACTGTAATTTTTCTATTATCATTTGTGCCTTTAATGAGATTATTATCTAAAAAAAAAACAAGTTTTTTAATAATCCATTTATTAACATTTTTACCACTTTTAATTAATTTGATAAGAAAAAGTGAGGCAAGAATTGTACTTAGAATTTCTGGTTTCCCTAAACTAAAATTATTGCGAAAAATTATTTGGAAAATCTCATCAAAAAAAATATTTAAAGTTTCATGTCCATCAGAGGACTTAAAAAAACAATTAATTCTTAAACAAATTTTTACAGATGATAAAATTTTTTTTTTACCAGATCCAATAATTAAAGTGAGCGAGTTTAAGAAAGATTTAGTGTATAGGAACGAATTATCAAAAAGAAAATATTTTATCTCAGCAGGGAGACTAACTCAGCAAAAAAATTTTAGTTATTTAATTGATGAGTTTTACGAGTTTACAAAAATAAATTTTGATTATGACCTCTATATTTTTGGAGAAGGTGAAGACAAGCTTAAATTACAAAGGCAAATAGATAAAAAAAAAATCAATAATAGAGTTTTTTTAAAAGGTTATACAAAAAAAATAAATTCATATATGAAAAATGCAGAATCTTTTATTCTTTCCTCATTATGGGAGGATCCTGGTTTTGTATTGATAGAGGCTGCAATGAATAACTTGTTTATAATATCTAGTGATTGTAAAAATGGTCCTACGGAATTACTAAACAATGGTAAAGGGGGTATTTTGTATAAAAGCAATCAAATGAATGCTCTTTTTAATGCATTAAACAATTTTTTGGAAATAAGGTCTTCTAAAAATTACTTATCCAAATTAAAAATTGCAAAAAAAAATTGTAAAAAATTTTCCTTATTAAATCATCATATAGTGTTAACTTCAAAAATTTTAAGATCTTAGAAAAGGTATTAAAAGTAAATAATATTTCATAAGATTTTTTTTAAAGTCATACTTTTCAAGATTCTTATATGTAAAATTAATTTTATTTTTTAATTGCTTTTTATTTTTTATAAATAACAAAATTAATTTAGATAGTTTTTTGTAATCTCCAACATTAAACAAGTACCCCCCTTGTCCATTTAAAAGTATTTCCTTCGGACCAGTAGGACAGTTCGTGGAAATTATAAATTTTTTTAACACTGCAGCTTCTAATAAAACATTTGGCAAGCCTTCATATTTTGAGGAAAGAATAAATAAGTTAGATCTAAAAATATAAGGATATGGATTGTTTAAAAAATTTTTTATTCTTACACAATTACCAAGATTATTATTTCTAATATAGTTTTTTAAACTATTTTGTTCTATGCCACTTCCAATTATTAGTAATTTAATTTTAATTTTATTTTTTAAAAGATTTATAGATTTTAAAAGTGTAATTTGATCTTTTTGATCAGTGAGTCTTCCAATATTTATTATTTTAAGTCCTTTATTAAAAAAATCATAATTTATTTTTTCTCTAGATTTTTTTTTTATATCGTTCATGTTCAATGGATTAAATATATTTTCAACTTTAATTTTAAACATAGTTTCCATTTGTTTTTTAAAATCCAAACTGTTGACTATCACTTTATCAGCTAATTTAATTATCATCTGATAAATTTTTTTTTTAATTATATTATGATACCACCCAACTGGTGAAGAATTACTTCGAACTATAACTTTGATGTTCAATAATCTACAAACGATAATGCAGTAAATATTTGCCTGAAAAGAAAGAACTACTGAATCTTTATTAGATTTAAGGTATTTAAATAATTCATAAAGACATATTAGATATTTAATTCTTATATTTAAATTTTTTGAATATCTTTTTTTAGGATAAATGAATTTGATTCTATTATTAAATTTCTTTTTATATTTTTTTGAAATCGTACAAATCTTAATTTTTCTCACCTTTTTAGATAAAAAATTTGAAATTAAAAAAAGATTTTTTTCCACACCTCCACCACCAATAAAAGGAATAAAGATAATTAAATTTTTTTTTGTTTTAATCATTTAATTTTATAGATAGACCATTAAATAATTTATTTTAAATAAAAAATTAATAAAGTAAATTAAACAATAAAATATATGCCTAATTTAAAAGTTTTAAATACACAAAACTTAAATATTTTTTTAATTTCCATATTACCTCTGGGCTTGATTGCTGGAACTTTAATCAGCAATACAATTATAATCTTTATTTGTATTTTTTTTATATATGAGCTGATTATTAAAAAAAGTTTAATTTATTTAAATCAATTTAATTTTTATTTTTTGATAATTATAAATATATATCTTTTTTTAAATTCTTTTTTTATATCTGAAAATACTGAAAGCGTTTTTAAATCAATAAGTTTTTTGAGATTTATTATTTTAGCTTATGCGATTTCATATTATTTTATCGAAACAGGTAATAAAATTTTGAAAGTATGGACAATATCATTTTTAATTGTAAGTTTTGATATATTGTTTGAGTACACTTTTGGAAAAAATACTCTAGGTTTTGAGTCAGCATATGAGGGAAGGATATCGAGTTTTACTGGTGACGAATTAAAGATAGGAGGATATTATTTTGGATTCATACTTTTATGTTTGTTTTTTTTAAAACAATATAAACAAAAATATTTTTTATTTTTTTCAGTTTTATTTTTTATCATATCTTTATTGATTGGAGAAAGATCCAACTTTATAAAAATTTTAATAATGTATTTTTTATTTTTAATATTTTTTTATGAAATACGAATTTTGAAAAAAATTTTTATAATGATTTTTTTTATTTCAATTTCTATTTCAACAATTTTAATTTCAAAACATTTAGAAAGTAGATTTTTCTACCATATAATTAACAAAGAATTAATTGAAAAAGCTGAGACTAGTAAAGGAGATATAGATTATAAAAAATTAATTTCTCAAAATAGACATTTAAGTCATTATTATGTTGCAACTAACATTTTTAAAGAAAATATTTTATTTGGCTCCGGATTTAAATCTTTCAGAATTGAAAGTCCAAAAGATAGATATAAAAAAGATGAAATATACGGTGCCTCTACACATCCTCATCAATTTCATTTTGAAATCTTATCTGAATTAGGAATAATTGGATATATTTTAATTTTCTCAAATTTAATTTATATTTTATCAAGAAAGTTTAAGTATAAAGATGAACTAATCAGAACAGGATCTTTTTTATTTATAATTGTATCTTTAATACCAATTTTACCTTCCGGTAGTTTTTTTACATCTTTTGGCTCAACAATTTTTTTTATTAATTATTCTTTTTTAATTCGACCAAATGATAGAAATAAGATAAAAAATAATAGTGACTAATCTTACACTGTTAATTCCAGCAAACAAAGAAGCAGAGTCCTTACCTACTTTCTTAAATGAACTTATTAATCATGATTATAAAAAAATGGTTGTCCTTCAAAAAGAGGATGAAGAGACTATTAATTCTATTAGAGATTTTAAAGGTATTGAATTGATTATTCAAAAAAATAGAGGATATGGAAATGCACTTAAAGAGGGGCTGGAAAATGTTAAAACTGAATTCTTTTGCATTATAAATGCTGATGGATCAATGGATCCAAAATACTTAAAACAGATGATGCGTGATTGTCAAAACAAAGATTTAGTTTTTGCATCCAGATATTTGAAGGATGGAGGAAGCGATGACGACAACTTGGTAACTTTCATAGGTAATAAATGTTTCTCCTTTTTAGGCAATTTGTTATTTAATTTAAATTTATCCGATATTTTGTATACTTATATCGTAGGAAGAGTACATAAAGTTAGAGGACTAGATCTAAAGTATAATGATTTTAGAATATGTGTTGAAATTCCAATAAGAGCTAAAGCAAGAAAATTAATTTTTGTCTCAACTCCAAGCATGGAAAGAAAAAGAATAGCAGGTGTTAAAAAAGTTAATGCAATTAAAGATGGCTTTCTTATTCTATCTGCAATTATGTATTTTTTTTTTAAAAAAATTTTAAGGAAAAATTAGTTACTTCTTAATAAGAATACATTGGCCCATGTAATTCTTAATAAAATAGTATTTGTAACAGTACTTTTTTTCAATTTCATATACAATTTTTTTAATTCCATCTACCCCCCAAATACCAAAGTCATCAAAAATAATTATCCCTCCCTTAATCATTTTTTTATGTAAATAATTAAATATTTTTTTAGTATCATCGTAAGTATTTACATCAATATGGCACAGTTTAACTCTATTTATATTAATTTTTAAGTTTTTTGGGAAATAACTTTTAAATACCTCAATTTTTTTTAAATTAAGATTTTTTATATTTTTTTTTATAAAATTGATATCTTTATAAACAAAAATATCTTTTTTATGAAGTCCGTCGTTTTTCTTAAAACCTGAAAAACTATCAAACAAATATGTATTACCCTTAAAATTAGCTTTAGACATTATAAAACCAGATCCACCCATTAAGCAGCCAATATCTAAAATTTGCCCTTTCAAATTCTTTAAATTCTTAGAGCATTGCCACAAGGTATACGAACGAGCCGGATCAAGTAAGGTGAAACCTTTAACTTTTTGATAAAAAGTATCAAAATCTTTATCCTTTTTCCAGGGAGCATGAGTGGCTGAAGATATAATTATTTCATCGTAATTATCAAGTTTACAAATGAAGTTTACGAAAAATTTTAATATTTTTTCAATTAAATCTTTTATAAATTTTAAAGAAAAACTTCTGATATTACCATGTGGGTGCTTAATAGTTTTCATGATTACAAACTAAACAATTAAAAGAATTATTTTTTTTTGAAAAGTAGCTATGACCACAATTTTTACAAGATTTGTCAAAATTGTAAGTTTTGTTAAATTCATAATAAAATTTTTGTTTAAAAAATATATTTTTTATAAAAATAGAAATTAAATCAAAAAAACTAATAAATATTTGTAACTTGGGTATTTTTGATTTACCTTTATTTCTATCTTTAAAATAAATTGGAATTTCAATTAATTCAGTATTTAATTTTTTCATTAACCATACTAACTTTACTCCCAAACTATATCCTTGTGAGTTCAATTCATCATAAGGAAGTTTTCTTAAAAGTTTTACGCTATAAACCCTGAAATATGTTGTAATTTCATTTAAGTTAATATCTAGTATTTTTTTTGCAGTGTAATTTCCACAAATAGAAATTACTTTTCTAATCCCTTTGTAATCACTTTTTGCTCCCTCACAAAATCTAGATCCAATTACAAAATTATCTAAACTAGATTTTTCCAAGAGCTTTGGTATATAACTTGGGTCATGAGAGAAATCTGCATCCATTGTTACTAAATAGTCAAATTCATTTTTAATTGCGTAGAAAATAGATAGTTTATGTGCTGTACCTAAACCTAATTTTCTTGGCCGTTCAATAAAATCCAAATTTTGATCATTTAGATTGTTTAATAATTCTTTAGTATTGTCATTAGAGAAATCATTAATGATTAATATTTTTGAATAATTATCAAACCTTCTAATATCTTTAATTAAATTTCCAATATTCTCTGATTCTTTATAGGTAGCAATAGAAATTAAAATCTTTTTATTATTTTTCATAAATAAGCCATTTTTTATTTGATACTTAAAAACTAAAAAGAGATAAAGAAATATTATTATAATTATGCCAAATTTCAGATGTTTTGTTATTTATTTCTTAGGCTGCTTTTCTCTTTTGTTGGGTTTGGCTTTAAACGAAAATTCGAGTGGTGGAGCAAAAATAGATTTTGAATATTTATTCCCATATATCGAGGGTTTTTCATTAAACTTTAAGAGCGGATTAGACTCTTTCACTAGCGATCCAGCAAGCATTATTCATTCACCAGTTTTTTATATAATAATAAGCTTTATTTATAAGTTTATTGATAACACTATAATAATAAAAATTTTCTATATTTTTTTATGTACCTTTTTACCATTTTTATTTTTTATAATTTTAAGAGATAGATTTAAAATAGACAGAAATATTCTTTTTTTATTTTCTTTAATAGTTTTTTTGTCGCCTTATTATAGGTCTTCAGCTATTTGGTTATTGGGAGACAATCTAAGTTTAATATTTTTTGGACTATCGATATACTACTTTAATAAAATAGATGAGCTTAAAAATATTAAATTTAGGAATTCGTTTTTATGTTTATTATTTTTAATTCTTTGTTGTTATATAAGATATTATTTTTGTTTTTTTGCTTTATATTATTTATTTTTCTTTTTCCAAAAATTCAAAATAAAGAGTTTTTTGTTAATAATATTGATTTCATTTATTCTTTCATGCCCAGCTTTAATTTATTTTTATTATATTTTTTCAAATTTTGACTTTGCTACTACTGTATCTAACTTTTCACAAATAAATTTCTACAACAATAGTTTAATAATATTATCAATATTATTATTTTATCTTCTTCCATTTTGTTTTTTACAAAAAAGTTTATTTTTAGATTATATAAAAAAAAATAAAAAACCTGTATCAATGTTATTCATATTTTTATTATCTTCAAGTTTCTTTATAAAATTTTTATTCCCAGATTTAATCAATTTTTCTTTAAAGGGTGGAGGAGTTTTTATTAAGTTAGCATACCTAGTAAATATTGATACTTTATTATTTTTGTCTATAGTATCTTTTATAGCATTAACTATTTTAGATTTTTTTTTCCAGGGAAAAAGATTACAAAACTACAGTTTATTATTGATTTTAATTTTTTCATTTCCAGTTTTTACAATTTATCAAAAATATTTTGATCCATTATTTTTTTTATTGTTTTTTGGTTTGGTTAAATCAGATAAGTTTCAAAATATTTTTTTTAAAAAAAAATATTTTCTATTTACAGTCGCAAGTTATTTTTTAATCTTTTATTCATTCGCATTAATTTATTATACTGGGAGATTTTATTGATTATGAGTATGATTAGTATAGTAATGCCTTATTATAAAAAATCTCAATTTATTTATAAAAGTGTAGAATCAATATTAAATCAAACTTATCAAAAATTTGAAATTATAGTCATTGACGATGAGTTGAGTGAAAAAAGTTCAATAGTTCTAGAAATTGTAAAAAATCTCGACTCAAGAATTAAGGTTTATAAAAATGAAAAAAATCTTGGGGCTGGTCAGTCTAGAAATAATGCTATAAGTTATTGTACTGGAGAATATATCGCCTTCTGCGATTGTGATGATTTATGGAAACCCCAAAAATTAGATAAACAATTACAATTCATGAAAGAACATAATTCAAGATTTAGTTTTACAAGCTATGAGATTATAAATAATGAAAATCAAAAAATTGGCTCAAGGCAAGCTCAAAAGAATTTAAGTTTTAAACAACTTAGAAATTCTTGTAATATCGGATTATCAACAGTAATCATTAGAAGAGATGTCTTTAATAATAAAAAATTGAGATTTGGTAAAACTAAAACTAAAGAAGATTTTATACTTTGGCTTTTATTGGCAAAAAATGGAGTCGAAATATCTGGAGTCAAAGAATACCTTGTTTCATGGAGAAAGAATTCTGCGTCTCTCTCATCCTCCAATGTTCAAAAAATAATTGATGGATATAGGGTTTACAGGAATTATTTGCATTATGGTAAAGCTAAGTCATTTTTTTTTCTAATTATACTAAGTTTAAATTTTATGTTAAAAAAAATTAGATGAATTTTTTATTGTATCTATCTCTATTAACCTTTCTTTTGCTATTAATTAATAAATTTTTTATCGATAATAATATATTGGTAAGTGAAACAGGAGATAGACATCAAAAATTTGCCTCGAAAGATAAAATTCCTTTAACTGGAGGAATTTTTTTATTTTCAAATTTTCTCTTTTTTTTTAATTCTGAAATTCTTTCATTTATTCTTTTCTCATCTCTTATTTTAGTATTAGGTATTTTTTCAGATATTAAAAATATAAGATCTGCACTTACTAGATTTATTATTCAAATTTCATTAGTTCTGGCATTTGTTATTTTCAATGATTTTCAATTATTCAATACAAAGATATATTTACTAGATAAATTGTTAGCTTATGAGATGTTTAATTATCTTTTTGTTTCATTTTGTATCTTGATTGTAATAAATGGGTCAAATTTTTTTGATGGTTTAAACACTTTAAATATTGGCTATTATCTTTTGGTATCTTTAATCATATATTATTTACAGGAAGTTAATCATATAATGATTAATGAGACTTTTATTAATCATATCTCAATAGTACTAGTAATCACATTTTTTTTAAATTTAATTAATAAAATTTTTTTAGGTGACTCAGGGTCATACTTGTTAGGATTTACATTCTCTATCTTTTTAATTCAAGTTTACATTGAGAACCCTCAAATTTCTCCATTCTTCATAATAGTTTTATTATGGTATCCGAGTTTTGAGACTTTATTTTCTATTATACGGAAAAATATTATGAAAAAATCTCCCATGATGCCTGACTCAAATCATTTACATCAGCAAGTATTTCACGTTATTTATAAAAAGACGAAATTAAATAAGTTTTATTCAAATTTGTTATCTGCAAATTTTATAAATTTATATAATTTGATAATTTTCATTATTTCTGGGATATTTTTTTCAAACTCTCAAGCACAGGTACTTTTAATTTTGTTGAACATTAGTCTTTATACGTTTACTTACTTTAAATTATTTATTATTAGATATAAAAAATTATGAAAAAAAAAATTGCACTAATTTTCGGAGTAACAGGTCAAGATGGCTCATATTTATCTGAGTTTTTAATAAAAAAAGGATATTTTGTTCACGGAGTGAAAAGAAGATCTTCATCTTTAAACACAGGGAGAATTGATCATATCTATCAAGACCCATTCGAGAAAAAACGGAATTTTTTCTTACATTATGGAGATGTTACAGATGCGATTTCTGTTTCAAGTTTAATTAAAAAGATTAAGCCGAGTGAAATTTATAATCTAGCTGCTCAATCACATGTATCAGTTTCTTTTGAAGTTCCAGAGTATACAGCGAACGCTGATGCAATTGGCGCTTTAAGAATTTTGGAAGCTATAAAATTTCATGGATATGAAAAAAAAACAAAGTTTTATCAAGCTGGCACTTCCGAAATGTTTGGTAAAGTTAGAGAGGTTCCTCAAACAGAAAAAACCCCTTTTTATCCAAGAAGTCCTTATGGTGTAGCAAAAGTCTACGCACACTGGATAACAGTAAATTACAGAGAGGCCTACAACATTTTTGCTTGTAATGGAATTTTATTTAATCACGAAAGTCCTGTCAGAGGAGAAACTTTTGTGACTAGAAAAATTGTTCTTGGATTATGTAAAATTAAATTAAAAAAACAAAAAATTCTTTATCTAGGAAATTTAAATGCCAAAAGGGACTGGGGTCACGCGAAAGATTATGTTGAAGCTATGTGGAAAATGTTACAAAGAAAGAGACCCTCTGACTATGTTATATCTACAGGCAAACAATACACAGTTAAACAATTTGTAAACC
>MDTG01425763.1_pt1 | contig 18362 bp, 14 predicted proteins | sample 811421 | NCBI WGS metagenome assembly MDTG01 (sample SAMN05326645, study PRJNA326480) | marine metagenome | isolation source: seawater | place: Pacific Ocean: South East | collected 2011 | reverse complement strand
GAGCTTAGAAAAAACACAGGTGCTGAAGAATTCAGGGCTAGAGATTTATTTTATGCTCTTTGGATACCAGATTTATTTATGAAAAGAGTGGAAAATGATGAAGAGTGGACCCTTATGAGTGAACATGAGTGTCCTGGTCTATCTGATGTTTATGGAGCTGAATTTGAGAAACTCTATACAAAGTATGAAAATGAAAAAAAAGATTTAGAAAAAATCAAAGCTAGAGATTTAATGTCTAAAATTATTGAAGCACAAATTGAGACAGGCCAACCATATATGCTCTATAAAGATTCAATCAATAATAAATCAAATCAAAAAAATATTGGTATTATTAAATCTTCAAATTTATGTGCTGAAATAGTTGAATATTCTGATAAAAATGAGACATCAGTTTGCAATTTAGCATCTATTGCGTTACCAAAATTCGTAAAAAAATCAGATAAAAAAATAGTTTATGACTACGATTCTCTTTACGAAACCGCTAAACTGGCTACAAAAAATTTAGATGAGGTAATTGACATAAATTTTTATCCAACTAGTAAAACAGAGAAGTCAAATAGCAAACATAGGCCAATTGGATTAGGCATACAAGGATTAGCCGATGTATATTTCAAACTTGGAATCGGTTACGAAACTGAAGAAGCGAAGGAGATTAACAAACTTATTTTTGAAACTATATATTTTGGAGCTTTAGAAGCTTCTTGTGAATTAGCTAAAGAGAAAGGTCCTTACGAAACATTTAAAAACTCACCCATTTCTGAAGGAAAATTTCAGTTTGATCTATGGAACGCCAAACCTTCATCTAAATGGGATTGGGATTCTCTCAGAACTAAAATTAAAAAATATGGTGTAAGAAACTCATTAACAACAGCTTGTATGCCGACTGCGTCAACAGGAATAATATTAGGTAACACTGAAACATTCCAAATACAAACATCAAACATATATAAAAGACAGACTTTATCTGGAGAGTTTTTGCTTGTTAATAGATATTTGGTAAACGAACTTTCACAGAGAAATCTTTGGAATAAAGAAATGAGAGATAAAATAATATTAGAAAATGGTTCAGTTGAAAATATTTCTGAAATACCAAATGAATTAAAAGCGATATATAAAACTGTGTGGGAAGTATCACAAAAAACAGTTATAGATATGGCTGCAGACAGAGCTCCCTTTATTGATCAAACACAATCAATGAACCTTTGGTTATCAACTCCAACATTTGGTAAAGTTAACTCAATGCACATGTATGCTTGGAAAAAAGGTCTAAAAACAGGAATGTATTACTTAAGGAGTAGATCAGCAGTTGATGCAGTTAAAGTAACTGTTTCTTCTGAAAAAGCAGCAAAAGATGCTTACATCAATACTGCTATTAAACAAAATAATGAACCAGAAGAATGTGAAACTTGTAGCGCATAAAGGAGAGTAAGAATGATATCAAAAGGAGTTAAATCAATTTTTCCAATTAAAAATCAAGAAATTTGGGATAGATATAAACAGCATATTCAAGCATTTTGGACAACAGAGGAAGTATCACTACAAGATGATTTAAGAGATCTAGAAACATTAAATGAAGGTGAAAAACATTTCATTAAACACGTTTTAGCATATTTCGCCAATTCAGAAGCAATGATTAATGAAAATTTAGCTAGTAGATTTTATAAAGAGATTCTTATACCAGAGGCGAGATGTTTTATATCAATGCAAATGCTGAATGAATCTATTCATGCAGAAATGTACGGATTACAAATTGAAGCATATGTTAAAGATACAAAAGAAAAGGATATGTTGTTTGATGCAATTCAAAATGTTCCTTGTATAAATCATAAAGCACAATGGGTTTCAAAATGGTTAAATGGAAACCAAAACTTATTAACACGTCTAATAGGTTTTGGGTTAGTAGAAGGTCTATTTTTTGCAGGTTCTTTTTGTGCTATTTATTATTTTAGAAAAAGAGGTTTACTCCCTGGATTAGCATTATCTAATGATTGGATTGCAAGAGATGAAGGCATGCATTTTAGTTTTTCCTCATTGATGTTTAGAACTTTAAGGGATAAATTTAATAACAAAACTTTAACAGATTCAGATATTAGTGACTTGTCTTTGATTCCAACAGATGTACCACAATCACAATTTGAAGAGATTGTTAGAGAAGCTGTAGCCTTTGAAAAAGAATTTGTAAAAGATGCTCTTCCCGTGGATTTAATTGGAATGAATGCAGATTTAATGTGTCAATATATTGAGGCCGTTGCTGATAGAATAGCTGATTTATTCGAATTCGATAGAGTATTTAAAACAGAAAATCCATTTGATTTTATGAGAGCTTTAGACGTACAAAATGTAACAAACTTTTTTGAGAAAAGAGTTTCTGAATATCAAAGACCAACCGATAGAGCTCTTAGTTTTGATGAAGCCTTTTAATGGAAGCAGAAATATACTCTAAAACAAATTGCGGTTATTGTGACAGAGCTAAATTAAGATTAGCCAAATATAACCCAAAAATTTACATGCTTGATACCGATTATACTAGAGAAGATTTTTTTGAAAAATTTCCAAATGCAAAGACTTTTCCACAAATTATCTTAAATGGTGAAAAAATAGGTGGATATCATGAACTAGAAAAATGGTTTGAAATGAATACTTTTAATGAAGATTTCTAAATAGTTTTTTTATTTCCTTTTCTTGTATAAGTCTTTTTGCTTTTAACAACCCTTTGCCTATATTTAGATTGCTTTAAGTCTTGAGCGTATGGATTCTTTTTCTTATTTTTTTTTGTAGACATTAGTAAGTTTAGTGTGCCTCACCCCAGTTGTCGCCTGAGCCATAATCAACTATTAGTGGGACTGAAAAGTTTTTATATTTCAAATGTACTGACTCCATAATATTTTTCACATTTTTAATTAAGTTATCAAATTTTTTATTATCAACTTCAAAAATAAGCTCATCATGAACTTGCAAAAGCATTGCTGCTTCAATATTTTTAAGTTTAATTTCATTGTGTATTTCAATCATTGCTAATTTAATAATATCAGCCGCACTTCCTTGTATTGGAGCATTTATAGCCTGACGTTCAGCAAAACCCCTAACTGCAAAATTTTTGTTTTCGATTCCCTTAATATTAATTTTTCTTTTAAAAATTGTTTCAACAAATAAATTTGTTTTAGCAAAATCAATTTGATAATCCATATAGTTTTTTATTTTTGGATATTTATTAAAATATTCATCTATATAATCTTTTGCTTGTGAGTTAGAAATATCAAGTTGTTTAGCTAATCCATATGGACTAATTCCATACAAAATACCAAAGTTGATAGCTTTAGCTTTACGTCTAAAGTCATTGTTTACTTGAGTGTCTTTCAAATTAAATATTTCTTTTGCTGTTGAGGCATGGATATCTTCATTATTTTGAAATGCCTTGATAAAATTTTTATCACCAGACATCTCTGCTGCTAATCTGAGTTCTATTTGTGAATAATCAAAACTTACAAGTTTTTTTCCTTCACTACTAATGAATGCTGTTCTAATTTTTTTTCCATTTTCAGTCCTAATTGGGATATTCTGAAGATTTGGATCAGTTGAACTTAATCTTCCAGTTAACGTGTTAGCGAGACCAAATGATGTATGAACTCTGCTTTTAATATCTGATAATCTAAACAATGCGTCAGTATAAGTAGATTTTAATTTTGTTAATTCTCTCCATTCAAGTACTAACCCAGCAATTTCAAAGCCCTCTGAAGCTAAATTATTTAAAGTTGAATAGTCTGTTGAAAAAGTACCTGATTTTGTTTTTTTACCACCAGGTATTTTTAGAGTAATAAATAATATTTCGCCTAATTGTTTTGGTGAACCAATATTGAAATCTTTTTTTGATAGTTTATGGATTTTTTTTTCTAATTTTATACTTTCTGCTTCAAATTCTGCACTCAAGTTAGTTAAAAATTTTTTATTAACCTTTATTCCATTTTGTTCTATTTTTGATAAAACATCTATCAGAGGCAAGTCAATATTTTGGTATACAAAATTTGATCTTTCTTTAATTAATCTAGGATAAAGATTATGGAAAAGTCTGAAAGTTAATAATGAATCTTCAGCAGCATATTCTACTGCACGAACTATTTCTACTTTATCAAAAGTAATTTCATTTTTACCAGTACCAACAACTTCCTTATATTTTATTGTATTATGGTCTAAATGGTTGAATGACAAATCATCTAAATTGTGTTTGTGAATTCCATTATCGATTGAGTAAGAAATTAACATGGTATCTGCTATTGAATTTAATACTACTCCGTATTTATTTAATATTCTGATATCATATTTTATATTTTGACCAATTTTTAAAATTGCAATATTCTTACAAATATTACTGATATTATTAATTACATACCTTTCATCTAATTGGTTTTCAATTTTTTCAGAGCCATCAATAGTGGTATGATTAATTGGAATATAATATGAAATATCTTCATTACAACAAAGAGAAATTCCAACTAATTTTGCTTTTTCTATATTAAGTGAGTTTGTTTCTGTATCAATTGAACAAATACCTTTTTTTTCAATTTCTTGTAATAATTTTTCAAAATTCTCTTTTGAATTAATTAACTGATACTTTGGTTCAACTTGTTTTTTAAGAAGTGTTTTATCACTATTACTAGATATGAAAGAATTATTTTTTATTCTTTCAGACGTTGATCTGAAGCCTTGCTCATTTAGAAATTGAAATATGTTGTTACTTTGTTGCTTTAATTCATTAAATGTACTTATTTTATCAATTTTGTTTAGAGTTTTTATATCATTTTTTAATTTAACAAGCTCCAAACTTAATCTTATGTCTTTTTCTGCTTCTTTTAAAATATTTCTTCTTTTTTCCTGTTTAATTTTGTCGATGTTATTAAGTAAACCCTCAATATCACCAAATTCATTTATTAATTGAGATGCTGTTTTGGGTCCAATTCCTGGGACACCTGGAATATTATCTACTTTATCACCTGTTAAAGCTTGAATATAAATAACTTTTTCAGGCTTAACTCCAAATTTTTCTTCAACATCTTTGATTTCAATTTTTTTATTTTTCATAGGATCAAGCATCGTTACATTTTTACTAACAAGCTGCATTAAATCTTTATCTGAAGAAACAATTATAGTTTCAATTTTATCTTTTTTTGCTAGCTCAACATAAGTTGCGATTAAATCATCAGCTTCGTATCCCTCTCTTTCTACTTGAGGAATATTAAAGCTTTTTACACATTCTCTGATTAATGGGAATTGAGGAACTAAATCGTCTGGGGCCTCTCCTCTATTAGCTTTGTATTCTGAAAAAATTTTGTTTCTAAAGTTTTCCCTTGCAGCATCAAATACTACAATCATTTTGTCATCACTATAATCTTCAATAAGCTTAACGAGCATATTTGTAAAACCAAAAACTGCATTTATAGGTGTTCCATCAGGGCGGTTCATTGGGGGCAATCCATAGTATGCTCTAAATATATAGGCAGACCCGTCTATCAATATTAACCTATTATTCATCTTTCACTTATATTAAATCAAATATTGTATATATGAAAAAGAAATTTTAAAATTTTATGTTAATTAATTTAAAAAATATATCCCTTATATTAACTTATATTTTACCTATAGCTCTGATTTCAGGTCCTGCAGTTCCTGATCTAGTAATTGTAACTATTTGCATACTGTTTTTATCTAATTCATTTTATGAAAAAGATTTTAAATGGTTAAGACTAAGTATTGTAAAAAAGTTTTTTATTTTTTGGCTATTGTTGATATTTATCAGTTTTTTCTCATATAATAAATTTTATTCTTTTACAGAAAGTATTATTTTTATGAGGTTTTTTATATTTTTAATTGCAATATATTATTGGATTTTAGATGATATTGAGAAACTAAAAAAACTATTATTTATTATTTTTGTTACAATAATATTCTTGATTTCTGACTCTTTATTTCAATTTATAAATTATAAAAGTGAAATAGGATATGGAAAGAGTTTATTTGGTTTTCAATCTTTTACTTACGGAAGAATGACTGGTCCTTTTAATGATGAAATAATTGGTTCGTATATTTCAAAGTTTTTTTTTATTTCTTTAATGATTATTCTCTTTTTGAATTTTGGAAAATATAAAAAATATATATTTTTAGTATTTTTTAATTTAAGTTTTGTTTCTGTTTTCCTTAGCGGGGAAAGAATGGCTTTAGCAACATTAATTTTAGGAATATTATTATTATTGTTTTTTAATAAATATAGGAAGATTGTTATTGCAAGTGCTCTTGTTAGTATTCTAATTATATTCACAATAATAAATTTTCATAAAAGTTTTAATGATTTTAAAATTGTTAAAAACGAACCAGTACATTTGGGACAAGTCATAATTAAGCAATTTGAATGTACATCAGAAATAAATAATATTTGTGAAAAAACAATTGAGATGCAACCAAATTTTTTCACAGTAATTAGGAATTTTGAGGACTCAATTTATTATAAAATATATGAAAGTGGAATAAATATGTGGGTTGATAATCCCCTTACTGGTATAGGTTTAAATAATTTTGAATATTTATGTTTAAATACAGACAATTATAAAATTGTAACAAAAAATTATGGTGCTTGTTCTTCTCACCCACACAATTTTTACTTACAATTTTTGATAGAAGGTGGTATTTTTGTTTTTTTAAGTTTTTTAGTATTTCTTTTAGCTATATTTTATAAATTCTTTAAAAATATTAAATATGACTCTGCACAAATAAGCCTCATAACATTTGTGACAGTTATGTGGCCTTTTATGTCAACTGGAAGTTTGTTAAAAAATCACCATGGTATTATTATTTTTTTTATAATATGTTTATGTTTGTTACTAAATAAATTTAGAAATGAAATACAAATTAATTGAAATTTCAGAAATAAAATCAAATGAAATCAATATTATTAAAGATATTATTTATACTTCTAATGAGAACACTCTAATAGCTCAACTAGGAAAAAAATTTATAATTAAATTTTTAAAGCTTTGTATCAATTCACAGAAAGCTAATCTATATGTTTATAAAGACTTAAATAAAAACATAATTTCTTACGCAATTTTTTTTAAGAAACAAGAGTATATTAATAAAGAAATTAGAAATATAAAATTTACGATCATTTTAACAATATTAGCCAGATTAAAAATTAATCTAATTTATGATATTATACTCATTTATTTGAATAGAGATTTAAAATTATTAGATAAAGATAAATTCAAAATACTCAAAAATTCTGTAAATCTGACATATTTAGCTGTAGATGAGAAGTATAGAAACCAAGGAATAGGTAAGGCTTTTTTAGATGATATTATTTATAAAAATTATAAAAATTCTAGCATAAGTGTAGAAACAGATAATAAGAAAACATTAAATTTTTATGAAAAATACATGAAGTTTAAATTAATTGGCACTAGAACAAGATCAAAAAAAAATTTGTATTTGTTAATAAAGACAAATTAACTATTATCTTTATAACTATGTGTAAAATATGTATTTGAAAAATGAATGATTTTTTAATAATAGGTAGTGGGTTTTCTGCGTTAGTAGCATATATCTATTTAAAAAAATTTAATCCAACAGTAATATCAGCAAATATTGATACAACTAATTCAATAAGCTTGTTGCAAAGACCCAATCTGAATACTAATAAATATTTAGATTCTAAATCAAAATCTATAGGTAATTTTAAATATGAAATTAACTCAAGTATTAAGTTTCATGATAGAATTTCATATGGAGGTAACTCAAATTTATGGGGAGGCTTTATTAATATTGATAAAATACCTCAAGATGTAATTAGAAAAATAAAAGATGAAGGCATATTTTTAACAAAACTAGATTTAGAAATAAACGGATACAAAACAAATAACGAAAATATAAGGCAGCTAAGACACGAAAATGGGCAGATTTTAAATGCAAGAAATATTATTAAAAATATTAATAATGGTTTTGTCAATAAATTGGAATTTGATAATAATTTCATCTTCGTAAGTTATTTTGACTTAAAAAAAAATAAAACTATTTCTCTAAAATTTAAAAAAGTTTTTTTGGCCATAAGTTTTCCACAAATAATTGATCTTTTCTTTAGATCGAATATTATCACAGAAAACACGTCTTTAGGACTTTCAGAATATGAACATAATTTTGTGAAAACTATGAATAATAATTTAGATAAATATAAAGCAAATGAGCACTGTGTTATAAAATATGACCTAATTAGAAGCTTAAAGCATTTTTTTGGTTATAAAAAAAATTTAGATAAATTAAAAATAAAAATTCCTTTATATATTGATCAAGTATTTTCTAATACTAATCGTAAGATAAATTTATCTTTAAATATTAAAAAAAAAAATTATTAGTTCTTTACATGAAAATAAATTTGGAGACTCTATTCACTATTGTAATTTGAGTATCAATAAAATAAATGTTAATAATTATATTAGTAAAACTTCTAATAACTTAATTGGAATCAGTTCACCATTTGTAAAGCAGGCATCTCCTGGTCCTATATCAAATGATATAATTTTAAATTTTGTTAAAAAACATATATGAGACCTAATCCAAGACAAAAAATTTATAGATTTAATCCTATTAGTAATTTTTTTCATTTATTCACATTAAATTTATTTAATAGAAACAAAACATTTGAATTAGAAAATTATTTTAAAAAAATGTTTAATTGTAAAAATGTTAAATGTATTAGTAGGGGGCGAATTGGTGCTTATCTTGCAACAAAAGTATCTATCAGAAAAAATAAAAAAAAGATCATTATGTCCCCTTTTACAATATATGACCTTGTCAACATGGTTATATGTGCAGGAGGCATACCTGTATTTGCTGATGTCAATAAATCAACGCTAACTATTGACCTTGATTGTATAAAAAGTGTATATGATCAAGATGTAGCAGCAATTATAATTACACATACACATCTCTTGAATAAAGATTTAGAAGAAATAATTATTTTTTGTAAAAAGAATAATATAGTTTTGATTGAAGACTGTGCAATTAGTTTTGGTACAGCTTTTAATAATAAATTTATAGGAACTTTTGGAGATATTTCGTTTTTCAGTTTTGGTATTTTTAAATTTGTAAGTTCACTAAATGGTGGAATGATTATGTCAAATAACACTGATATTTTTAAAAAAATAGACCAAGAATTATTAAATTTTAAAAAAATAAATTATAAATTAATATGTAAAAATTATTTTAAGTCTCTATTTATTTCTATACTTACAAATTCATTTATATTTAAAATTTTTACAAGTTATCTTGTTAAATTAGGCTATCAAAATAATAATAAATTTATTAATAATTTTAGTAAAAATGATCCAAACCCTAAACTATTAAACTATTTACCAGATAATTATAAAATTAACATTACAGTTGATCAATCAGCAAATATTTTAAAACAATTAGGTAATTATAAATATGATTTAGGAAAAAGAATAGAAAATGCAAAAATATACTATGACAACTTAAAAGATATTAAAAATATTCATATTCCAAAATTTGAAAAAGGAATAAGTAATGGATGGATAAATTTTCCTATTCAATATAAAAAAAGGGATAAATTGTTAAATTATCTTTTTGAAAATAATAGAGATCTAGCAATATATTTTTATAGAAATTGCAATGATTTACAAATTTTTAGTAAATATAGAGATAGAAATCTAAAAATTATTGATGAAGTTGTAAAAGAAATAATAATTTTACCCACTTATCCAAAATATGGTAGAGTACAAATAATGAGGAATATTTATTTAATTAAAAAGTATTTTAATGATAATGAATAAATATTCTATAGTTTCTAAAAATGTTTCAAAAGTTTTTTCCAAAAAAAATAGTAATACGCTAGCTCTTAACGATTTTTCAATCAGTATACCAAAAGGCACAATTTATGGTTTATTAGGTCCAAATGGAGCGGGTAAATCTACATTTATCAATATTCTATCTGGAATAGTTTTTAAATCTACTGGTAAGGTTTTTATTGAAGATATTGATCAGGACGCTGATCCAAAGTTTACCAGAAAAAAAATAGGAGTTGTTCCTCAAGAGTTGAATATAGATCCTTTTTTTACACCATTAGAACTTCTGGAATTACAAGCTGGCTTGTATGGTATACCAAAAAAACAAAGAAAAACTGAAGAAATACTTGAAAAATTAAGTTTAACTGAACAAAAAAATGCATATGCAAGAACTCTATCAGGTGGAATGAGGAGGAGATTATTAATTGCTAAAGCATTAGTTCATGATCCAGAGATTATTGTTCTTGATGAGCCGACCGCAGGAGTAGATGTAGATCTTAGAAAAACTTTATGGGAATATGTAAAAGAATTAAAAGAAAAGGGTAAAACAATATGTCTTACTACACATTATTTAGAGGAAGCAGAAAAGTTATGTGATTATATCACAATTATTAATAAAGGAAAAAAAATTGTAGAGGATAAAAAAACAAACTTACTAAATCTTTTTAATATTAAAAAAGTCACTTTTGATCTTTTAGAAAATAAAAATAATATCTCAAAAATATTTAATAAATTTAAACATGAGATTAATGAAAAAAAACTTTCAATAGAGTATAATAAAACTAAAATTAATCTTAGTAGTATAATTAAAATATTAAATGATAATGATATACTATATTCTGAAATCAGTACTTATGATGAAGATTTAGAAAGTGTGTTTTTGAAGTTAATAAAATAATTATAAGAAAAATTTGAGAAGATAATTTTTTTGTTTTTTTTCATATTTCTGTGATATTTTTTTGGAAACAAACAGTGCTAATAAGAAAAATAATACTATGGGAAGAATTCTTCCATTCCCTTTACTAAATAGACTGCCAATATAAATTGAAAGAAAAATCAAGCTTAACGGCATTAGTTTTCTATAAAGACCAATTATCAAACCAGAGAAGGCAAAAAGTATAGTTATTAATATTTTGCCAGTGCCTAATCCAAAAAAAGTGCCTGCATATGTCATAAAGGAAAAAGAATATAAAACTGATAAATTTGTATGAATATCATTTTGTATAAACCTTGCTTTGAATATATAATAATAAGCAAATAGACCATCAATTATAGTAATTTTTTTCCATCACTTTTTGATCTTTCAATATAGCTAACGCCGTACTCAAAGATATTAATGTTTTTTTTTGCAATTTGAGAATTGATATCAATTTCTAAACCAAATCTTGAGAAAGATAATTTTAATTTTTTTAATAACTCTGATTTAATCACTTTAGTACCAGTATGAAGATCAGTAATTGATTGATTAAATAAAAAGTTAAATAAAAAAGTGTTTATTCTAACTGCAAAATCATTAAATAAATGTTTCCTAGCTTGTACTTTTGCACCTAAATACCTAGAGCCCTGGATAATATGAATTAAATCATTATTCATGGCAATTTGATAAATTTCATATGCATCAAGTGGATCATATTCTAAATCTGAATCAATAAGTAGTGAGTATTCTCCACTAACCATTTCAATACCTTTTTTTACAGCAAATGCTTTTCCATAATTTTTATCTAGAATAATTATTTTAAATTGATCTTTATCTAATAATTTATTTGTAGTGTTAGTTAAAATTTCTAGAGATCCATCATTCGAGCCGTCATCTACAAAAATGTATTCACAATTTATATCCTTAAAAGATTGAGATAGTTTAATACAGAACTGTCTTATTGTTCTTTCTTCGTTAAAAAATGGAATAATAATTGAGAGCTTTATCATTACTCCCTTGGAGCATGTTTATTTAAAATTCTTTGTAAAGTACGTCTATGCATTCTTAATCTTCTTGCAGTTTCAGACACATTACGGTTACATTGAATAAAAACTCTTTGAATGTGCTCCCACCTAATTCTGTCTGCAGTCATTGGGTTTTCTGGTGGGGGAGGTAGTATTTCTTTAGAGTTTGTTAAAGCATCATAAATTTGATCAACTTCTGCAGGTTTAGGCAAATAATCTATAGCTCCAGATTTTATTGCAGCAACAGCAGTTGCTATATTTCCATATCCAGTTAATAGAAGAGCTTTAGTTTCAGGAGATATTTTGTTAATTTCTTTTACAAGCTCTAAACCGGAACCATCCTCTAACCTCATATCAACAACTGCAAAATCAAAATTGAAGTTTTTAATTCTGTTTAATGATTCACTATAGTTAGAATAAGATTCAACATTAAAACCCTTTTTTTCCATGGACCTTGTTAACCTTTCTCTAAAAGGCAAATCATCATCAACAATTAGCAAATTTTTATTCATACTGATAAAATAGAGTTTTTAAAGGTCATTTCAACACATGCTTTACCTTCTTTTGAGTTGTAAAAATTAATAATTCCTCCCATATTCTCAATAAGATTCTTTGAGATAAATATTCCTAGTCCCATACCTTGGTTATTTTTTGATATATAAGGCTCACCTAACTTATCAAGAATATCTTTTGGAAACCCCCTACCATCATCAAATATTACTATTTTTATTTCATTACTATAATAATATACTTGTGCTGTAACTATTGTTTGAGAGTATGTAATTGAATTTTGAATTATATTGCCTAATGCATACATTATTTCATCTTTAAATAATATTTCAGGCTCATCTTTATCTGCTTGTTTTATAATTTTTAATTTTTTATTTTTGTTAAATTTTTCAAAATTGATTTTGATAAGATCAGTGATTTTTACTTTTTCTAAAAATTTATCTTTTAGTTTTAATGGACTTTTCGAAAGTCTTAATAAGATTTCACGGCATCTTTCAGCTTGAGATTTTAACAATACTATATCTTTAAATATAAGCTTATCTTGTTGTAGTTTTTTTTCCTTAAGAAGGTCATTTAAAACTAAAAAAATTGTATTTAGTGGTGTACTTAATTCATGCACGGCTGCAGCACTTAATGAGCCAACTTCACTTATTTTTTTTTGATTTAAAATTTGCATTTTTGTTACTGAAAGTGCATTCGATATTTTTCTCGATGAACTAGCAAATAAGTATGAGTATATTGCTATAAAAATAATTGTTACAACTAAAGAAATTATCAGTCCAAAACTATAAATCTCTGGCAATATAAAATTTTCATTTAAATTTAATGGTATAAAAAAAAATTTTAATATTATAATTAGTACTATTGAAAAAAGTGACAATATAACTGTTAGAAATGCTGGTAAATATGAAGCAGAAATTATTACAGGTGCTAATATTAAAATTGAAAATGGATTAATAATACCACCAGTTAAAAAAAGGAGTATTCCTAATTGCAAAGTATCAAAGAATAAAAATAAAAAAGCTTTAGTGTCAGAAATGGTTCCACTTTTATTTTCTATTAAATAGGAATAAAAATTTACTGCCACAGATAATAATATTACAACAATAGTTTCATAGAGAGGTAAGCTAATATTAAGTATAAAGTTTACAATGAATATTGCTGATAGTTGACCAAATATAGCAATCCATCTAATTTTAATTAAATTTCCAAGTAAAATAGTATTCATTAACTAAATATCTAAATTTGCTACTTTTAAAGAATTTTCAGCAATAAATTTTTTTCTAGCATCTGTTTCTCCGCCCATAAGATCTTCAAATGCTTTATTTGCTTCAGATATTTCGTTGATTCTCACTAATAATAACATCCTCTCATTTTTATCGAGAGTTGTTTCCCAAAGTTGTTCCGGATTCATCTCACCCAACCCCTTGTATCTATTAATTTGAATTCCTGATTTACCGATTTCTAGAATTTTATTTATTAAATCTAAAGGTCCATTTATTTTATAATTTTCATTTTTGCTTATAATGATACCTGATCCACTTTCATTTAATCTATAAAAATTCTCCATTAGTTGGTCTCTGATTTCATTTAGAGCTCTTGCCTCTGGAGTAACAATAAAATTTTCATCTATTTTAAACTTTTCAGTTACTCCTCTGATAGTTCTTTCTATATCAAGCAAATTATTAGTATGTTTTACCTTCCAATTTTTTTCAGAAATATTTGAAATTAGATTTAACCTTTGTTGTAAATATTTTGCAATTTCTGATCCAATTTTATTATCTTTGAGATTTCGTAGATCTAAAGCTCTAACTATCGCTGCGTGTTCAATAATATTGCTGTTATCAATTTTTCTTAATAATGGAGTAACTAACTCTTTTGTTTTTTTAGATAGATATATTATTTCTTTTAATTGATTACCTGCTATTTGTTCATTTTGTACATTCTTCAGTATTGTATTTTTTAATCCCTCTTCAATTAAATATTGTTCTAGATCATTATCATCTTTTTTGTAAACTGTTGAATTACCCTTTTTAATTCTGTAAAGAGGTGGTTGAGCAATATATAATCTATTTGCATGTATCATAGGTTGCATGTGTCTATAGAAAAAAGTTAGTAGCAGTGTCCTTATATGGCTTCCATCAACATCAGCATCTGTCATTATAATAACTTTATGATATCTCATTTTTTCTAAATCAAATTTTCCATCTAATTTGTCTTGTTCTTTATTGTCAGTAGGAAGACCAACCCCTGCACCGATCGCTGTGATTAAGGTTCCAATCTCATTACTAGTTAGGACTTGTTTATCATTTGCTCTTTCTACATTTAATATTTTACCCCTTAACGGTAAAATAGCTTGATTTTTTCTATCTCTTCCTTGCTTGGCAGAGCCGCCTGCTGAATCTCCCTCTACAATAAACAACTCTGACAATTCCGGATTTTTCTCCTGGCAATCAGCTAGTTTGCCAGGAAGAGAAGTGTTTTCTAAACCAGTCTTTCTCCTAGTAAGCTCTCTAGCTTTTCTTGCTGCTTCTCTTGCATTTGAAGCTTCAATGATTTTGTCAATAACTCTTTTTATTTCATTTGGATTTTCTTCAATCCATTGCTCTATTTTATATAAACTTATAGATTCAACTACCGGTCTTACTTCAGAAGAAACAAGTTTGTCTTTTGTTTGGCTTGAAAATTTAGGATCTGGGAGCTTTACTGATATAATAGAAGTAAGTCCCTCTCTTGCATCGTCTCCTGTTATGTTATTAGAGTTTTTTGTGTTTTTATTTATGTAATTTACTATTGATCTTGTTAAAGCACCTCTGAATCCAGCTAAATGAGTTCCACCATCTCTTTGAACAATATTATTTGTAAAACAAATAGTATTTTCATGATAGCTATCCGTCCACTGAAAGGAACATTCAATAACAATATTATTTTTTTCACCCTTAAATGAAATAGGATTAGTATGAATAATATTTTTTCCACTATTGATATACTTTACATATTCTTCAATACCACCATCGTATTTAAAATTAATTTTTTTTTCTTCCGATTGCCGTTTATCTATAAGATCTATATTTACACCCGTATTTAAAAACGCTAATTCCCTTAATCTTTTTTCAATAGTTTTAAAATTAAAATCTATACTTTTAAAAATTTTTGTAGTTGGCAGAAAAGTTATTTTGGTTCCTGTAAAAAAATTATTTCCATTTTTTTTAGAGTCTCCTATTATATTTAATTTTTTAGTTACAGCGCCATTACTAAATTCTAAATTATAAATTTTTCCATCTCTATTAATCTCTAATATCAATATTTCAGAAAGAGCATTAACGACCGAAACACCTACACCGTGTAATCCACCAGAAACTTTATAACTATTTTGGTCAAATTTTCCTCCTGCATGCAACTCTGTCATTATAAGTTGTGCAGCTGGTATTTTTTCAGTTTTATGTAAATCTACAGGTATACCTCTTCCATTATCACTAACTGTAACAGTACCTTCAGAGTTAAGTATCACCTGTATATTATTACAAAAACCTGCTAGCGCTTCATCTATTGAGTTATCAAGAACTTCGTATATCATTTGATGAAGTCCAGACCCATCATCAGTATCGCCAATATACATACCAGGTCTTTTTTTGACTGCCTCTAGACCTTTAAGTACTTTTATAGACTCTGAAGAATAATTATTCATATAATTATTATGTTATATTACAAAAGTTTGAATTTGTTGATATAAAAGAAAATAAACTTCTTTCATTTCCACTCAAAAAAACTTGTAAATCAAATTGAGTGGATAATTTGAGTAATAGTCTCCTATTTGTATCATCTAGATGTGAACATAATTCATCTAATAATAATATTGGTTTAATATTTTTTTCATGTACCATATGATCGCATTGAGCCAGTAAAATCATAATAACTAATGTTTTTTGCTGACCAGTTGAGAGTTGAGAAGCTTCAAAACTATCATTTATTATTATCTTAAAATCAGATTTATGAGGCCCTAATCTTGACCCTCCAAATTTTGAATCATAATTTCTATTTAGTTTTAATTTTTGTAAATATTTTTCATGACCAAATTCAAAACTATATTCAGAATCTGAAATTTCAAATTTAACATCGAATGGAAATTTGTAATATTGATTAAGTCTTTTTATTTGAGAATTTAACAATTTAATTTCAATTTGTCGCAATTCATAAATTGTTAAGCCTAAATTTGATATATTTTTTTCAATATTATCTACCCACATTTCATCATATTTAAAATTTTTTAGTATTAAACTTCTTTCATTTATATTTTTTTTGTATGAATTTATAATTTTATTATAATTTTTATTTACTGAAAAAATTAATTTATCAAAAAAATTTCTTCTAAAAGAAGGAGATGCTTGAAACAACCTTTCCATATCAGGTACAAATAATAAATAAGAAAAGTTTGAGTAAATGAAATCTTTTGAACTAGGAGATATATCATCATTTAAACTAGAAATTTTATGGTGTTTCTTATTTATAAATTTAGAGAATATTTTTAAATCATATAGGTTGTTTTCTTTTTCAAATTCAGCTTGAATGAGAAAGTTTTCCTCTTTATTTTTTATTAAATTTGAAATATTATCATTTCTAAATCCCCTACCTTTTCCAATTAGAGATAGTGATTCTAAAATATTAGTTTTACCAACTCCATTTTTTCCAATCAATATATTACATTTACTGTGAAATTTTGTTTCAAAAGAAGAAAAATTTCTATAATTTTTTAAAATAATTTTATTGATTTGTACCAAATGTAATTAAACTCTCATTGGCATTAAAACATAAATTAAATCTGATTTAGAATTTTCAGATGCAGTTATTGGTGAGGAATTATCTTTAAAGTAAATTGATATATCCTCATCATCAAGATTGTTAAATATATCCATTATATATTTAGAGTTGAATCCAATTTCAATTTCATCTCCGGAATATTCAATTTTTATATCTTCTGTAGCAGTACTATTTTCGTTATTAATTGTATTAAGATTAATCATATTTTTTAACAATTTAAATTTTATTACTGGAGACTTTTCGTTTGATATAGTACTAACTCTATCAACTGCGGAAAGTAGTTTGTATCTATTTACTACAACTAAATTTTCATTATTTGTAGGAATCACCCTTTTATAATCAGGAAAACTTCCATCTATAAGCTTTGAAATAAAAACTAAATTTTTAATGAAAAAAATAATTTTATTTGCACTTATATTAATTTCAATCTCCTGATCAATTTCAGAAAGCAATTTATATAACTCCATTATAGTTTTTTTAGGAATTATAACTCCTATTGTATTTTTGATATTTTGATCAAGTTTTTGACTATATTTAGCAAGGCGATGTCCATCAGTACCCACTAATGTAAGCATAGCCTTGCTATTTGAATTATTAATATTAAAATATAAACCATTTAGAAAATATCTTGTTTCTTCATTAGATATTGCAAATTTTGTCTTATCTATAAGATTGAAAAGAATTTTTGACTGAATCTTTACTAAATTTCCCTCACTTGTTTGATCAATTATTGGAAAATCCTCCTTTGGAAGACAGGCAAGAGAAAATCTGGAGCCTCCCGATCTTATGGTTAAGATTTTGCCATCATTAGATATAAATTGAATTTCACTATCATTGTTAAGCTTTCTCACAATATCATAAAATAATTGTGAATTTACCGTAGTTGATCCACTCTCATGGACGTTACAAGAGGTTTTTTCTATTATAGAAATATCCATATCTGTAGAAGAAAGAATAAGGTAATTATCTTTTACCTCTATTAAAATATTTGAGAGTATAGGAAGAGAGTTTTTTCTATCAACTATTCCATGTAAATGAGACAAACATTTAAAAATCTTATCCTTTGAAATTTCAAATTTCATATTTTAAATATAAAGAATTTATATTTAAGAATCTATAAGTCTTTTCAATAATTCTAAATCTTCATTAAAATTAACGTCAGATAGCTTCAGTTCTTCAATTTTTTTAACAGCATGCATTACAGTAGTATGATCTCTTCCACCAAATTTCCTGCCAATTTCTGGAAGAGAT
>MDTG01198611.1_pt1 | contig 18362 bp, 13 predicted proteins | sample 811421 | NCBI WGS metagenome assembly MDTG01 (sample SAMN05326645, study PRJNA326480) | marine metagenome | isolation source: seawater | place: Pacific Ocean: South East | collected 2011 | reverse complement strand
TGTCTTTTCGAGCTCAAATGCCCATCCCCATTGATTGAAACCTAAAAATACATCATTTCATTTTTATCATTTTTATCAGATGATGAACAACAAAGCTCCTCCCTCAAAATCAACAAAATTTTGTGTGTGTGTGTGTGTGTGTTTGGAGTCAACGACATTTTCCTTTCGAGGAACTGAACTACTTTGATTCTTCTTCTTCTTCTTCTTCTTCGCGCGACATGATTTTGCAATACATAAACGCCCTCAACGCGTCCACAAAGTGGCGAGTAATTCTCGCATCTAAGAGCCCGCGACGACAAGAAATCTTGAAAAATTTAGGCATCGAATTCGATGTCGTCTCCTCCACGTTCGAGGAAACTTTTTCCAAAGAAGGATTGAAACCAGAAGAGTACGCGTGTAAAACAGCACGAGAGAAAGCGAACGAGGTTTTCACGAGAACGAAAGATGAACAGCAACGCGGGAAGGGGGATAAACTCATCGTTATTTCTGCGGATACGGTCGTGGAGAGTGTAGGAGGAACTATATTAGAAAAGCCAAGGAATATAGGCGACGCGAGAGCGATGATGAAGAGACATTCGAACAGTTCTCACAAAGTACACACGGGAGTATGCATAGCCTATAACACAAATACGAACAGTATTGAAGCCGCCGAACTTAAACATTTTTCCGAAACTACAATTGTAAACTTTGCGGAAATAGAACCAAAAGAGGTAGAGGCATTCTTGGCTACGAACGAATGGACGGACAAAGCCGGCGGGTACGGAATACAGGGGTACGCCTCTTCGTTTGTGAAAGGTATCGAAGGAGATTACTTTAACGTGGTTGGATTCCCAGTACATGCGTTTTCCAGAGAGTTGAAAATCATATTAGATGAAATCGGCTTAGAATCGATGTGAATGATGAAAGTAGGTGATTTATTCATACAATTTGATAATAGTAATAGTAGTAGTAGTAGTAGTAGTAGTAGTATAGTAGTAGTAGCTGCAATCATCAATAAAGTGACGAGAAGATGTATGGTTCACCTATCAACGAGATGAAGTTTTCTTCTTCTTTTTCTTGATCTTAATCTCTTTTCTCAAGGGTGTACTTTCGGTGCTCTCTTTTGCAGCGTCTGAATTTTCCTCGTAGAAGAGTTTAATCGAATTCGCATAGTTGGATATTGCAAAATTCGTCGCCATCGAGGGACCACGCAACTCGACGAGTTTTACGTCGTACGCGCGCGCCGCTTCGACTTCAGTTTCGAACAACCTGAGATAGACGTGTTTTTGTCCAGGTAACCCGATCCTTGCCTCCCATCGACCCGTTGGATGTAATGTGACTCCGCGATAACCTGATGAACCTCTAGCAAAGCCTTGCGATTGGCGTCGAAGGGCCATGATGAGTTCTTCGAGAGAGGTGGAGAGTAAATAGCCTTGTAAATCTTGGTATTTCGACGCAGGATAGTTCAACTTGATTTTGCGCCCGTTCTTTACCAATTTACACTTCAGTGCTACCAGGTCGAACGCCTCAGCAGCGTGTTGTTCATTGCTGTAGCCTCCAAGGTAAACCTGTTTCTTCGTGTCTCGTATCCAGATGTGTGCTTCCCATCGACCAGAACGCTTGTGTTTCGTCACGCCACGAAACCTGGACGAGTGAGGCAGATACTGCTTCTGTTGCTGATGTCCTTCTTCATGTTCTTTCAACCCGTGGAAGTTTGGATCACCACCACCTCTTGTGTCTTTATCAATGAGAGGGACCTTCTTCATGTTTGCCGCGATAGTTGCCGCATCAATCTTATGAATCTCGTCTTCTTCTTCAGCTTCGGCTTCTTCAGCTTCGTCTTTCCCGATCGCAGTATGACCTCCCTTTTTCCTCTTTGTCTTCTTCTTCAACATCTTTAATCCTTTTTCTTCTTTTCCTTCTTCTTCTCTTGGAGGAGTCGTTTTCCTTTGTTGTTGTTGTTGTTGATGCTCGCTCGTCGCCAAAAGCGCCACGGCAGGGTGCCAATGGAACGGTAAACACGCGTGCGACACCCTGTGTGTGTTCTCTTCGTAATGATTCACCCCGTTCGACGCGACCTCTGTTGTTCAGAAGATAAGAGAGAGAGAGAGAGAGAGAGAGAGAGAGAGAGACCATCGTATTGAGTATTTTTGAGAAGCAAAGAAAATACGAAAGAAATATCTTGTCTTACCATCCAATAACTGCGACGCAATGAAGGCCATCTCCTCCGAATCCGACGTCGATTGGTGTCCTTGACGATGGCGATGATGATGACGATGGTTCATTGCGGCAATCGTTGGAAGGGGAAGCGCGGGGGAAGGAGACACCACCACCACCAACAACAACAACAACAACAGAGGACGGAAAGCGAGGAAAGGAAAAAATTTGGCGAACAAAACCCGAGGTTCGGAAGTATCAAAAGGAGTCAAAAAGAGGAGGGCAAAGTGCAGAGGGAGGAGGAGGAAAAAAAGAAAAACGAAACGAAAAAATTCTCGTCATATTATTAAAGCGGCGCAGAACACTCGATATAATAAATCATGGATCCACAACTGTTAAACTCTTTACCGGAAGAGGATAAGACCAAGATGGTCGCTATGATCGAAACTATGCAAACGAGAGATAGGTGAGCAATAGCACTGGTAGTATTTTGTTGTTCCAATGTTTCTCTTGGAGCGACCGCCGTCATTTTTCGTTATCTGAAAATCTTCACCGCGTGCGTGCGCGAGAGAGAGAGAATGTAAAACACGCTCATACACATGACTCACCGCATCTTTCATTTTCGTGTTCAATATAGTTTGAGAATGTACAACAATTTAGTCGAGAAATGTTTCAGCGAGTGCGTGAATAGTTTCCGCAGGAAGTCTTTGGAAAAAGACGAGGAGAGATGTGTGAGCAAGTGCTGTGAAAAATTTCTGAAACATAGCGCGCGAGTGTCAGTGAGATTTGCAGAGTTGAACGCGCAAACTATGGAGCAACAACCACCGCCTCCACAATGAAGAGATAAGACGAAAGGGATTGTTAGTGTATCATTAGATTATAGTTCTCGTTTTTAAATTACTAGTAGTTTGTATTTATAAAAATGTTTAGAACTCTCTCTACATCGAATTACGTGTTTTTACTTGTTTTCAACAACCGTCGCTAAGACATCGAAGTAGTTCGGGAACGTCTTCTTCGTCACTTTAGGGTCATTGATGACGATATCTTCGTCGCCACACGCCGCTAAAGCAAAAGCCATGGCCATTCTGTGATCATCGTATGTATCGATAGCAACACCTTTGTTGAACCCACCCTTTGGTGGCGTGATGACACAATAATCGGCGCCTTCAACGACTTCTGCCCCGAGCTTTCTAGTTTCCGTGCAAATGGCAATCATTCTTTCTGTTTCTTTCACTCTCCACGAAGCGACATCTCTTATGGTTGTAGTGCCGTCAGCGAATAAGGCGGCAACTGCTAAGGTCATTGCAGCGTCCGGCATGGCGTTCATGTTCACATCAATTGCTTTCAATTTCCCATCCTTCGGCCCAGTACACGTGACCGAGTTCGCCGTCCACTCCAAAGTCGCGCCCATTTGTTCCATTGTGTACGCAAACTTCGTGTCGCCTTGAATGGAATCGAGACCGCACCCTTCGACGGTGACTGTACCACCAGTGATAGTCGCACCAGCTAAAAAGTACGATGCTGAACTTGCATCGCCTTCCACAAATATCGATCCTGGGGACTTGTACGTTTGCCCGCCTTGGATTTTGAACGACTGCAAATCTTCCGCCGCGTCCACTTTCACCCCAAACCTTTCCATCAATTTAATAGTCATCTCCACGTACGGTTTCGAAATCAACTCGGTGACAACCTCAATTTCCACTATCCCGGTTGATAATGGTGCGGCCATCAAAATAGCCGTCAAGTATTGACTCGATACGTTCCCACCTAACTCGATTTTTCCCCCTGGTAAACCCTTGCATTCAATTCTCACCGGTGGGCACCCAGTTCCCATGGTACACTCCGCGTCTACGCCCAATTGCACTAACCCGTCGACTAAATCTTGAATCGGTCTCTCTCTCATTCTTTCCACCCCGTCCAAAACGAACGTGCCTTGCCCTGCTGCCGCCACTGCCGCCGTCAACGGCCTCATCGCCGTCCCTGCATTTCCTAAGAACAACTCTGTCACATCTTTTCCGATCTTTTCGAATTTACCTCCACACCCCGTGATTTCCAAAATATTATTGGCTCGATCTTCCGTGAAACTCAAGCCTAGGACTTTTAACGCATCCACCATGTATCGGATATCGTCCGAGTCTAACAGGTTTTCAACTTTCGTCGTCCCTTCCGCCAAAGCAGCTAACAATAAGATTCTGTTTGATAAAGACTTTGACCCCGGGAGGCGAACGGTCCCATCGATTTTCTTGATTGGTTTTAACGTCAAGGTTTCCTCGACGGCTGCTGATTGGGCGACGGATGGCTGCGCACGCGAGACGAGGTTCCTTCTCGCGTGCGGCCTGCTGTTTCTTTGACCCTTCGAGCTTCTCTCGAACTTGGTAGAAGCGACGACAGATTTGAGGTGCTGTTGCGTACTCGTGGTAGCCATATTATTATTACTGCTGTTGCTGCTGCTGCTGCTGCTGCTACAAATATTCAATGAGGAATAATCGTGAACTCTCTTCGTTTTTTCGGATAAAGCCGTTTTTTCTTTGTGTTGGATGTTGGACGCTTTTTGCTCTTTCATATATTGACGTACAACATGCGCTATTCTATCTATCTACACTAAAACTTCGCCTTCGTGAGAGAAGAACGCTCTGGATCCCGCGAAGACAAACTCTAACAACCGAAACTCTCTCTCGTACTGTTTGATTCTTTTCAATCTGAAAGTGTGTTCCTCTTTATCCTCCGCGCTCTCCTCTCTCTTGGAACGATAATAGCTTTCGCAGCTTTCGAACCAGTGTAAGGTGTCGAATTTCGAGTCTTGGTTCAAGACTTTCAAGATGTACGCGATACCTAACGCAAATCCGTCGTCGGTGAAACACGATTGGTTAAGAAGCATTTGTGTTTCGACTTTCGAGGACGAGGGAGATGTTATTGTTTCCGAGGCTTTCTGGAGCTTTTGCTTGGAGACGTACATGGCATCAATGTTGGAGAGACACAACGCGGGAACGATCAAGAAGAAAGCGTTCAAGTGCTTGTTCGTCTCACTTTGTAGCTCGCTTGAGAATATATTCGTCAAAACTTCGAAATAATCTGTTCCTTCCGTGCTGTTGCTTCGTAAAGATTCGATTTCGGCGTCGAGTTGCTTGGAAGCGTTTATGGTAAAGTCATGAAATACTGATTCACGAGCGAGAGATTCAAAGTTTGGATGTTTATTTTCTTCCTCAACATCAGTGTTATCGTTATCTTTTCTTGTTGTTATTGTTCGCGTGGCAAACTCGTTCGCTTTGGAGGAATAACGCATCGTGCCAAGCCGTATCATACGCACAAAGCCTAGTGCGTTTCCCATTTCAGTCACGAGGGATCGAAACTGGTCCAGGAAACTGAGACCATCGTCCGCGACGCCGAGTTTCCGCATTTCTTGGAGGAACTGTATTCCTCGAACGACGGGGTACTCTTCGTATTTCTCCTCCGATTGTACTTGTTTCTCTTTTAGAAGCAAAGATTTCACGTGGTCTTCATACAGAAACTGCGAAAATATTTGAAACCTTTGGGCGAGGTACCGAAAGACGGAGTTTATGACCGCGTGAGTTATACCAGTGCCGTGTGTTCTGATAGACTCTGAGACATGCTTTATCGACAAAGTATTCAAGAGAGTCTTTTCTTTAGCCCAGGAGGACCTTTCAATGAACGTTTGCGTGTTCATGTTGTAGTTGTATCGGACACAAAATGACCGAATGTCTCGAACAATGTCCAATACATCGATGGCTACATTTTTAACTCCAGTGTCTTCAACACAAGTTGACGTCGATGATATCGTCGCGGGAGGAAGTTCATCGATTTCCGACAGATTTACATCGTACTTCAGCAACGCAATACTTCGAATTTCTGAGTACATTTTCCATTCGTTAAGAGAAGAGGCTGCTTTTTCGTAGAACAACCTGGCCAAACATGTTTCCACTTCCTTCTTGAGGGAGAAAATAATAGTACCAATCTCCATCGGCGGTATGCTGAGGAACACGTGCGCAAACCTGTTATTCCTCTGTTCAGAATCTTCTCTCACACTCGTTGCACTATTTGTTTTCCATTGAATCGAAATATTCTCGCTTAAATCGCTCTCTATGTCTCGCACCAAGTTTTCGACCAGCTCAGAACGCAAACTGGCTACTAGAATCCCCTTCCCGAATTCCTTCTCATTTGCTGCATCTGCCAACAAATATTTCATTGGAGACGCGAACGCGCTAACAATTGAGGGTAAACGGTAACACTGCTCCGGATGGACGTATATATCTCTTAACACCGCCGGAAACGCTTCTTCGGCGACATTAAACAAACATGACGAATCACAGGAAAATTTTAATGCATTTTTAAAATCCGCAACAATCTCCAAATATTTGAACGTTTGAGATGTATTTCCCCAGAAAACACGCTCTTTCATATTAATCATTTTTATTACGTCTATTGTTAATTTTAATAGTCCCAATTTCGGGAAATTCAAGAAATCATCTGCCAATAATCGCTCTAAAAACATTTTAATTAATAATTTATTCTTTTTTAAAAATATTTAAAACTCACCGGCTAATAAACACGCATCTAATGCATCGTACAAAATCCCTTCATGTCCACCTGATCGGATTAAATTGGAATTGTCATCATCTAAATTAATTTCTTCGAGTAAACTAGATTTCGCCTTTTTCTGTTATTTTAAAAATTAAATTAATATTTAATTCCCAATTGAAATACGAATTTTAAAGTAATCAACGTACCACAATTAAATCAAATGAATGCAGATTTTCTGTGAAAATTTGTGAAATCTGTGGGGAAAAGTGTGAAAATATAATTTGTGTGAGGAAGTTTTTCTTTTTACCTCCAAAGCGAGTTCGTTTTGTCTGGACACATAACACACTCGAATCGTCTCTAAAAGCTCCGCCAGTTGCCCGTAGGCACGCATTCGAGCGCGTCGTTTATTTTCTGGATATTCCTTTTCGTTGGCTGCATCTTTCGAAAACGTGTTGTCCAAGTGAAGAAAAAGTTCTAAAGAGGCTTTTATGTCTCGAGCTATGCGAATTCCTCGAGTAAGAATTTCGAGCGATACTTTACCATGGTCATTATCTCGTTCAAATTCGCTCGTCCAACTCGTCAATTCGGCTATGAAATCGACAATTATCGTTGCCAGCTGCGCGTTCATGTCGTTATACTTTACGATTTTATTCTCCAAGTGGGTCTGCCATTTTTTCTTGCTCGAAGGCAAAACACTTTCTGGTAGCTGGACCATCAGAAAGTGCAACGGATCAATCACAATCCCAGTAGATGCGACTAAACCAAAAACTTTTTCCGAAAAAATGTGTTTCAATATCTTCTCAATCAATCTCATGTCCGAACTCTTCGGTTCTAAGCGCACTAACAAAACTCCCAACGCTAAAATGCCGACATCGTTTTGTATGACGCAGTCGACTTCAAACATCTCCAAACCATACGCATGCAAAGCCCGCAAGAGTCGCATGGGGACTTCTTCCATCGCATTCTTCTTACTATGACTACTACTACCCCGACGATTCCCTTCGTCTACGATCTCTCTCACGATGGTTTCGAAACAGCTCTTTGAACACAGCTCAAACTCCAATGTTTGTATAGTTTTCTTCAAAGCGAGTAACTTTTTCTTTTGTTGTTGTTGTTGTTGTTGTTGTTGTTGATCTTCTTCTTCTAAAGCTTCTTTCAGGGCTACTTTTATCGCCTGGAACGACCGTCGTAAATGACCATTCGAGGCTACCGCTTCGTCTATCTTACACGCCGTGGCTAAACACATCGTTAAGGTCTCAAACACTATCGTCAAGTTCACGTGACTCAACGGTCTCTTCTCCTCTACCGACTCGTCGGCGTATTGAAACTCCAACTGTCGAAACGCATTCACTGCGACCGCTTTTAAATGGTCCCGAAACATCACCGAGTCTTGCAGCATGGTTAATTTTTTCGTAAATTGTGCTAATACAGCGTTGTTAATACTGTTCTTGCTCTCCTCCTGTTTATTATCTTTGTTTCTTCTTTCCCTCTCCTTAGAACACCACCCGAACGATATCACGTTCGGTAAAATCACATTTCGACTTAACTTTTCCAACCTTTTCGCTTCCACGTATAACGAGCTGAACGCGACCGCGAGTTTAGAAAATAACACGTTATCAGTCTCGCCTAAATCTTCTATTCGTATCTTGTTGTTATTTGTGTTCTCAACGCTCACTATTGATGAAGTCTCGTTACTTCGTTCTTCCCACGAGACGCTGAAATTCGATTGGAACTCGTTCGTTATGAACGCTTTCAACTCCTCTAACTGTTCCTCGTTTTCAATTCTTCCATTCCTCTCGTCGTCTCCTTCTACTCGCGTCGTTCTGGTACCTCCGCCCATGCTCCTTTTTCTCGACCGCACCGGATGCGGGCGGAGAGAAGCGCGCGTTTTGTGTCTGACGGCAATTCTATATGCTCTCTCTGCTTTTTCGTGTTCAACACCACAGACAAAAAAAGGAAAGAATTTTCCACACTTTTGTCCCATCGATCTTCTTCTTCTTCTTCTTCTTCCATATTTTGTAATAATTAGAAGGAGACGACCTCTCGACACCTGTGAAAAAGAGAAGAAAAGGAACGAGAGATCACCACAAAAAAATCAAACGGAGAAGTGTTTTTTCTGTCTTCTTGTTGTTCACTTTTGAGAGAGACCCCCCCGGTCGTACCCCGGACCGCACGCGAGCACACGCACACAGAGAGACAGAGAGAGAGAGAGAGAGAAAGAAAGAGAGAGAGAGAGAAACGCGGGCGCGCTTTAATATAAGACAAGCAGAGAGAGAGAGATTACACAAAAATAGAAATAAGAAAAGATGTCACCACAAAACCGATTGTTGAAGACGATTGTATCCATCGTCGTCCTCTTCGTGAGCGGCGTGTTCCAACACGACCGACCACTTCTCGCCGAAGCGAAAAGGGGCGACCCGGATAAACCGAAATATTTACCGTCCACGATTTATTATTCCATCCGCCAAGCGCAGCAAATGTGCGACATGCCGGTGCCGAAAGGGCACGAAAACGACGGAGCGCCTTTGTTACCGAAAGCGCGAGTGCAAGGCAGAGTCGATCAGAGAGCGTTACACTTGTGCCAGCAGTGGAATTTCGTCGTCGCGAACAGGCAAGCGCAAGGGAAAATGCAAGGGTATAAATTGAAGCCGATCATCCCACCAGAGCACTTTCATGATGGATACGTCCCAGACATGGATAAATCTGCGGAATATCCTGAAGCGGTGCAAGCACAAAATCGATTAGGCTACGCGACCGGGGACGAATACGACGAGGAACACATGAAAATGTCGAGAGAAATTCACGATGCGTCTGAACACGTAGGAACTGGAACTGGGCATGCAGCTGCATTTGCGGACGACGTTTTATTAGTTGCTGGCGCCATTTTGTTCGGTGCTGCTTTGAAACACCTGTACGATTCGAAGGCTGACCCTTTTGAACCTATGGCAAACGTGCCAAAGTTTCCATTAAGGCCAGATCCGGAAAGTGGGGAGGCGCAGAAGCACGAACCGCAGAAGCACGATCCGAGCGGATGGGAGAAGCAAGGTTAACAACATAATCATTTGATGTCTTGATAGAGGGACACGAACATGATATAATTAGTACAGAGAGAGAGAGAGACCCCAAGGGAGAAAGAAACATAGTACAATTTTGTGATGAGTGAAAACTATGTAAATTTGTATCACTTTTTATTACTAAACATTAATCTTCTTTCTTAGACTCCTCCCCGCCGGCGATCAAAAGAGCTTTTGCGATTTCCTCAAGAAACGCATCTACTTGCTGCGCGGCAGAGCTTTGTGCGACTCTCATTTTTAAAGCATATGTGGTCATCTTTTCATTCTCCGAAGCGGCGTTGACACACGGAAACGTCACGCCCTTCCCGCCTTCCATCTTTGCAAACTTTTGGCCTTTGAACATCGAAGCGTTCAAAATCAAGCGAAAGTTACCTTTCGTGCGCATTATCATTCTCACGTTATCTTTTTTCTTCGTCGAGTTGATTTTAAATTCACCTCGTCCTCGTTCTCTCCATCCTGGCATTTTCCCATCCTCTTCGCTGCTTACGTACTCGTACAAAGCGCCGTCCGTTTTGAACAGTAAATCTTCGTCTTCTTCACCGGTTTGCTGCTCGATTTCTTTCATCTCTTTTGCAACTTTGAACTCTCCCTTATTGTCCTCGCCTTCTTCTCCTTCTTCTTCTTTACTTCCTTCTCCTCCGTTAGATGTGGTAGTTGTCTCCGTTTCCTTCTCGCTAGTATCGTTTGCTATTTTACTTCCACCAAACACGGCACCGAAGACGGGTGCAGTAGTGGCAGGTGCTTCACCATCGCCCTCTTCCTTTTTCTTCTCGCTAGTAGTATTCGTGTCGTGGTCATTTTCTTCTTTCTTTTCCGCCTCCGGTTTCTTTCCAAACGCTCCGAATCCAGTTCCTCCCGTACTTGTAACTTGCGCTTTCAAACCTCCGAAACCACCACTGAAACCGCCAAAGGATTTCCCAAAGCCAGCTCCGAAACCGATTCCTGGCGCAGTTGATGGTGGTGGTGCTGTTGTCGTCGTCTCTTTTTCTTTCTCTTCTTCTTTAGCTCGTTTCTTCGCTGGAGGTTCTTCTACTTCCTTTTTCTCTTGTTGTTGTTCGTTCTCTCTCGGTCGCTTCTCTCCCGCTTCCGTCATATTTGTGCGCGCGCGTGATGTTCTGCGTTGAGATGAACCTTTCCGCAGTCAGGGTGTGGTGCGACGTGGGATGCAACAGCAAGCGCGACAAAGTGAGAGAAAGAGAGAGCCCGCCGTGCGCGAAGAAAAGAATGAAGAAACGAAGAGGAATTATTTCAAAAAGACAAAAGCGCTTCGACCACTTCTTTTTTGCTGTGTCATTCTTTTACAAAGTCACAAAACGAAAACTCTCTCTCTCTCTCTATTGTTTTCATCGCTCACGCTCGCACCCTCGCACGCACTCGACCGACGAGAAAAGGAGGAGGAGGAGGAGGATATACAAAACTCTCGCGGGTAACCGAGGAGGTGTTGAAATGAATTCGCATTCCTCTCTTCGGAAGAAATTCGACGCTCCTCCTCTCTCCGTGAATAGGAAATAATAAATAATACGATAAAAAAATGGACTCGGACGAGCTCCTCGCGCGTCAGCTTCAAGAGGAAGAGGAGAGACTGATGAAAAGGACGATGATGGCAGCACAAACAGCAGGACAACAACAACAACAACATCAATTTCTCTCGAGATTACAGTCTGGTATGGAAACGATTACAAAGTACGAAGATGAGTTGGCACAAGCGATGGCTTTATCGGTCGTCCCTGTAGAGGAGTTGGAAAGAAAAGTGACGGAAGGAAAAGAACCGAAATGCGCGGGGTTGTCGTTCAGAGACGCGTTCATCGTCGAGCTTTTGAAATGGTTCAAACACGAGTTCTTTAGTTGGTGCGATAAACCAAACTGTGCGAGCACGAAGTGTTGTTTCTCGAAAGAAATACATCCAGAAGCGGCAGCAGGAAAAACAGTGAGAACAAACCCACCAAATATGCAATGTGTTGGTATGGGGCACCCGAGCGACGAAGAGCGACAGTTTGGCGCTTCCAGGGTTGAATTATATTCATGCACCGCGTGTAGTTGTCAAACACGTTTCCCAAGATATAACGATCCGGTGAAACTGTTGGAAACAAAAAGAGGGCGTTGCGGCGAATTTGCGAACGCGTTTTCGCTTATATGTCGCGCGTTGAATTACGAAACGAGATACGTTTTGGATTGGACCGACCACGTCTGGACGGAGATTTGGAGCGAGGAACAAAATAGATGGATCCATTGCGACTCGTGTGAAGCAGCATTTGATGAACCGAGATTATATAGCGAAGGATGGGGGAAGAGTTTGTCATTTGTTGTTGCATTCGCAATCGATAGCGTCGCAGACGTCTCAAGAAGATATCAAAAAATGGACGACGAAATGCTAGAAAGGAGACGTGCTATCGTTCGCGACGATGAATTTGTTTCGAAAGCAATCGCGAGGTGCTCAGAAACGCTTCAAACGAACTTAGACGCCGCGAGACGAGAGCTCTTAAGAAAACGAAACGAAGAAGAACGAGAATTGTTACTGGATGTGAGCAGAGAGGAGGAAAAGCGAAACTTACCAGGGAGAACTACGGGATCGTTAGAGTGGAGAAAAGCGCGTGGAGAATTAGGGGAAAATAATAACAATGCGAGAAAGAACCTCAGCTAGATACTATGTACTACTATATATATGTATTCAAATACTATGATAGACTAATTTATGCTGGTTTGTGTGCCCATAAATCTTTCACGAATACGAGCTTCTTTGGTTTTCGAGCTGAATGCATCAAGTTCAAAATTACAGTGAAGAGCAACAATGCATTTGCCTGGTGTGCGCTTCCTAATTCAACCGGAACGTGATAAAGCAATGCGGTGATACCTAATCCGACTTGTGCGACCGTTATTCCCATGAGTGCGTTTATATAGAATTTTGATTGAGACGATAAAGCCGAATTTCCTCGAAACATCGCGTGTACTGCCGAAACGCTCACTAATGTAGTCAACGCTAACACTCGATGGTTAAACTGAACCGCAGCAGTATTTTCAAAAAAGTTTCTCCATCCTTTCGATTCCCAATCCTTTAAATACTCGTCTGGAACTATTTTACCATTCATTAACGGAAATGTGTTATATGCCCTCCCCGCGTCCATCCCGGCGACATATGCGCCAGAAATTGCCGTCAGCCCAATTAAACCGGCGAGCGGGTGTGCAGCTTTGCGCAACTTTTTCGTTGCCGAAATTAAAGACTCTGTGGCCGTGGGTAACTGGGCCGGCGAGACTGGATTCATGACGTTCAATGTCGTCCACACCATCCCAGTGTATATCGTAAATGCTCCAGCTAAGTGCGCGGCTAACCGATACGGACTCACACGAGGCACTTCGAACTTTTGTTCTTCTGTTTGCTTCAATCCACTCTTCACCATCCACCACCCAATCATCCCTTGAGTCGCGCCTAGAACGAAAAATACGCCTAGTCTTTTCATCAACTTGCTCGTTATGTACCCTTTGTAGCTAAAATATGCTAGGGGGGCCGCGAAATAAATTCCTAAAACTCTCCCCCACATTCGGTGCCCGTACTCCATCCAGTAAATGAACTTGTATTCCTCAAGCGTCATCCCGATGTTTGTTTTTTGATACTCTGGAGACTGCTTGTACTTGTCGAATTCTCGTTCCCAATCTTCTAACGTCAACGGAGGATGTTCGTATTGAAACTTCCAATCCGTCATTGAAAGTCCCGATCGAGTCAATCGAGTCATCCCTCCGATGACAACCATCGAAAACACCCATGCACATCCGCCGACGAGCCAATACGTGACTTGTTTCACCGCTCTTGGTCCGCCAAGCACTAAAGGATTTTGATGAATCGTTTCAGTCGAATACTGTCGCCGCCGACGAACTAACGCTCGCTGTTGTCGAAGTTTGGGAAACGACGACGATCGACGCGTGGTAACAGGTAGTGAAGACGATGAAAATGTTCTGTATGATGTTGGTGTAGCTGTTCCCGTCGTTCTCGCTAGTATCGTCTTCTGCATTTTAGTCAGAGCGTTCCACACGTATCCCGACGACGACATCCCCGTTTTGAACGAGGAGGAAGGATTACCACCACCACTCGTAAAAGGTCTTTTGTGAACCATCACATTTTCTGCCATCCTCTTCGCTCCGTGCGTTCTTGGCACAAACGACGACGACGGCGACGACGAAGCAGAAGTAAAAAGTCTTCTGGTTGTTGTTTTCGATGACGTTGTTGTTGTTGTTCCAAAGTGTGCCGTCGTCGTCGTCGTCTTTTGTACTCGCATCGCGGCGTGTCGCGCGCCCTTCGCGACCGCGCGACGAAGAAACGACATGTCGTCTGTTTCGCTTCCTTTTCTTCCGCGCGGACCGCGTGTGCCAAGCGCAGCGCCGCGCGCTCTTTGTGTCGACTCTTCTTCCGAAGGTTAGTAGTTTTGGACGACGAAAACGAGTGTGATTTTGGAATGAAAATGAATAATGAGGACAGACAGAGGACGAAAACAGCACCCAAAAAAACAAGAAAGAGAAATTTTAAAAAACTCCCCTCCTCCCCCAAAACAAACGCCTCCGCCCTCGGGCGCCGCGAAAAGTAGGAAATATGACGTATTTCAACGTGATGGAAACCGGAGAGCAAGGCGAGGAGTTTCGGAAGCTCGCTTTTCGAGACCTACGAACGAAATACACGGAACTTTCTGGTTTAGAGTGTCGTTCGAAAAATCGAGAGTGGATTGTCGGGAAGTGCGTGCAAATGAAACTGTACGGGACGCACGAGGCGCTCGGGAAGAGAACTTTGAAAGCCGCGGGGAGAGATATGAATGGTTTCATGAATAAAGGCAACATGAACGAGGAAGGAGAGTCCATGTATCATTACAATATGAAAAATCTTACTAAAAACAACAACGCATCTGCCGTAGGAGAGGCCATGGTGAATTTCGAGGAAGATTTGCTCTACGGAGACGGAGAAAACTTGAACGAAAACGGGAGGAAAGTATTGAGAACATTTTTATCTTTAGAACGAAGGAAAGGACAGAACAACTTGACGAGGAAACTCGAGATGAAAAAGTTACGAAACGCAACCTCGCATCCGCTGTTGAGGCAAGAGTTTTGGACGTTAGATCAAATAGAGAAGATATTAGAGTCGTTCTTAGACGAAGAGTTTAGCGAGGATGAACACAAGATTGTTTTGATGCGAATAGCAAAAGGCGTAGTAACAGTGAAGAAGGAGAAGATGCAGCAACCTGAACGAAGCGACGGTTTCACCGTAAATGCGGCACGAACGATTTGCAGATTCGCGTTACAGATGGCGACAAAGGCACAGTTAGGGAACAAAAACGAATTGAGTAAGCAGTACTTTAAGTTGTTTATCATTGTAGCGGCTTTAGCAATAGAAGAGTTGCCCGTTAGAGAGAGAGAAGAAGGAGGAGGAGAAGAAGCTGAAGGAGATGACGAGGCGGCTGCTCGGCAACAGCGAACGAGTAATAGGAGCAGTAGCAGTAATAGTCAAATGAGTGCGTGTGAGTTTGTTTCGAAATGCGTTCGAGATCAACTCGCACTTTCGCCAGTGCTTGCGAAACTATTGTTGAAACGACCGAAAGGGTTTCGAGATTCGTTCTACGACGAGCGCGATAAGATTTGGCCGGTGATCTTATTCGGGATTTGTGCTTCCGAAGAAGTCTCGAAGGAAATCCGAGATGAGGCTTGGACTCAGTTCCAGAAAAACGCTCGGTGTCTAAGAGAGGAAGATTTCGTTGCACTAGTGACGAACACTTTTGCAACGAACAATAACAGTGACAAAAATAATAGCAAAAGTGAGGTCAACAAGTCGAGACGATACTTCGTTAGCGAATGCATTAGAAGTGTGCAGCGAACAGGTTCTCAAGAAGTATCGGCGTCGCTTCTTCGAGTAGTTTTCCAGATTTGGTCGGAATACAGAAGAGAAATTCTCGAAATCCTTGATGATGAGTGCACAAAAATGATAGAAAGTAACGTCGACACGTACGACGACGAGGATGATGATGACGACGACGACGACGCGCAAAGTATCAGCAAAACGGCATGGTTGAACGTGTTGGAAGCCGTATCGACTTCGTGCGAATTGACGAAAGATGAAGTAGATGCCAATCGCTCCATGCTTTTACAGATGTTATCGAGTTTCAAAGCATCTCGAGATTTCGGGAACCCCATTGCGAAGCGTGTTGTATTTGCCATGAATAGATTATTTGTCAAATCCAATTTCTTCGAAGGAAAGAAAGAAGCGAAGCGTCTCATGAAAGAAATTTACGCGAACGCGAACGAGTTGGACGAGGAAGACGAATCGATGATGCCGGTATTAAGTTTGGTTGACGCAGAGAGAAGCATCAAAACAAGCAGCGCTTTGAAAATCATCGATGCTATTCTCGATGAGAACAAAGCGGCCAAATTAGAAATGGAGGACGTTAAAACTGACGCAATTGAAACGCTTTGTGGGGCGCTGAAGAGAATTGCTCCTGCTACCGATGCGGAGGCATTGAGTTCATCCTCCTTAATTTCAAAATGTGGGAAGCACGCAATACAATCTCTTCAGAAGTATTGGCCCGGTCTTGACTTCAATCGCGAAGGCAGGACCGTAGATCAAGTTGATTGCGACAGTGCTCATGCTGCCATCGATGAAGTGCGCATGGCGTTCAAACTTCTGCTCGCTTCACTGGAGGCTTCTTTCAATACCGCCACCGCGTGTGATACGAGCGCCTTGAAGATGAATTGTCTTTCGTCATTCATTACGGATTCTATTGACGCGCACATCCTCGCCCAAGGTGCTCGCGAGGCTGTGCAGACTGTTTTTCTCTCGCAACGCGATCCTCGCGATAGATACAACGTTGGGAAAACCGAACAGAAAAAGCTGCAAATGATTGAAGTAGCCGGGAAGATGTACCCAATTGGAAGCCTAGTTGCGACGTTATCGTATGGCATGTATCACCAAATGAAGCGTTACGAGCTCCATCAATTGAACGAGGAGTGGGGTCTGGATAAAATATGGACTACTCTCGTGCCTGAAATCGTCTGCTTGATGGAGTTCCTATTGCCTTTGGCCATGCGAGAGTCCTCGGATTTGTGGCTTCACCAAATAGTACGGAGTGGGGTGATTTTGAACGACCAGATTTTAACCAGACATATGGATGACATCGAACACCGTTCGGTTTCTTCAATGACTTCGATGATGATAAAGTTTGAAAAGCTCGAATTCGGATCAGCTGAGTGTATTCTGACAGTTTCGGAGATGTTGTCCATGATTGGTAGTAGCACGAGCATTGCGAGCAAAGACATCCAAACGAAAATTTCAGCGGTGAAAATACTCGCCAAATCACTCGTCTCAGAATTACCTCTATTGCCATCTTGGCGTGAACTTTCCTCCTCATCGTCATCGAACAAGAGAAATAACAGAATATCGGTCGTGGATGCGGTTGTTGACTCTGCTTCTGCTTTGGGAGAAACAGTCGAAATTTTCATACCTTTGGTTGTCAATGAATGGAAAAGGTTGAAAGAAGAAGACGACAACGACGATGATAAAAGTGCATCGTCGTTACTTTTACGAGACATCACGTTATTAGTAGAATCACTTTTCATGGCGTCCAAGTATTGCATGGAGTGCTGCCAGAGAGCAGCCTTGTTCTTGACCAATTCGGAAAAGAAAAAAGGCGATTTATCGGCAATCGTTTTATCTGGAGCTCGATTGCATTACGCAACTGGCGGTATTTTAGAATTCTTTCAAGGAGAAGTGATGGAAGCCATACCGATTCAAAATATCGAAACGTTAGAGCTTACTAGGCGTACGTTCATGGCACAGTGCGCGGCTGTAAATGCAAACTTGAAAGCGTTAAAGAAAATGAAACTCCTCGATCGCAGTCTCATAGCTCTTCTCTACGCGTTGAAAGCCCATAAAAATACACCTGTAGCGGACCAACAAACAACTGCTGTTGAAGGTACAGAAGAAGGTATAGATAAAAACCGAAACGAGAGAAAGAGGAAGTATGGTCTTTCCATTTACACAACGACCACGCAAGGGAAAGATGCGCAACAACAGCAGAACGATGCGAGCAATGTTCTTGACGGAAAAGAATCTGGAGATATTGGGGATGAAGAGGTAGAAGGAGGGCGTAAGAAAAACAAAGCTAACGACAACGCCAACGACGAGAGTCAGCAACAAAAGAGGAAGAAAGTAATGCGAAAGAAGCGTTCGAGAAAGCGTCGAAATCGTTTCAATAACCCGTATTTAGAGGCTGTTCGAGAACATGAAGGGGACGATTCGAGCAATGATGACGACGACCTGGCTGACTTCATTGTTTGTAAACCCGGACGGGATTACAGACAAGTCTTTGGATTAACATAGCAATATTTTAGTAGTAGCAATAAGTTGAATTCCCGCGCGAATATATACTGTACAGGATTTCTTATTTCTTTAAATGAAAATAGATTACATTTTTGTACCACCTAGTAGCTATGATTGTTTTTCTCTTGATTTTTTCTTCTGATTGATAATTTTTTTTCTTCTTTTGGATTTTTTCTTCATATTACGCGAGGGGAGCTCGCCATTTGGCATCCTCTTCAGCCGTAGTAGTGCTAAGAACCAAGATTGGTGCGAACGGCGTATCTCCA